>Ga0307507_10004166_pt1 | contig 26216 bp, 5 predicted proteins | sample 7_EM_MG_FD_207223 | JGI IMG/M metagenome (GOLD analysis project Ga0307507, IMG submission 207223) | Populus trichocarpa ectomycorrhiza microbial communities from riparian zone in the Pacific Northwest, United States - 7_EM | ecosystem: Host-associated > Plants > Roots > Unclassified | place...
AGGCTGCGTGTCAAAAAAACACGACATAGGCTAGTCGGTCGAGTTGCCAAATGACCTCAACTGCGCGCCAATTGCGTCAACCACCAACCATTGAGGCCATTGAAAGGGTACCATATTTTGCCGATAAGAGACGTTAATAAATCTCTATAATTACCTTAAAAGTGTAGCGAAGTTAGTATAAGAAAGAATAAAAAGGTACTATAACGCTAAGAGATCTAAGGGACTAGATCTTAAAGAGGGAGATAAAGTGTAGCTACTACATAAAAATTTTAAGAGTTAACAACTAAGCAAAAAATTGGACTATGTTAGGTTAGGACTATTTATAGTTAAAGTAAAGATCTTAGAAGTTACGTATAGACTTAAGTTACTAGAGAAAATAAAGATCTACCCTATATAATACGTTATAATATTAAAGCCAGTATACAGGAATGTTAAGCCACTAGTCTATAAGGCAGATATGTATAGAGGATAAGAGGAAGATAAATAGCAAGTTTTAAAGGTTATTAGGTATAAAGACATTAATAATAAAATATAGTATAAAGTAAAGTAAATAGGCTATAGTAAGACTACCTAGGAGCTACTGGATAATTTAAAGAACGCTATAGGACAGGTATAGAAGTATTAGAAGAGAATGGGTTAAGCAGTATTAATAAAAAGGAATTACTAAAGAAGGAGTACCTACTAAGGTATTTAGAGTTGTTTCCCTTACTATAGAAAGAACTTCTGTTCTTCTATTACTAAGTTCCTAAAGGCCTTATTCCATAAGTTTCTACTCTTTAGAATGCACCTTTTTACGCACCTTTTTAAGATAGATTAACTAAGCGGAAGCAGCTAGATAAGAGTTAAGAGTATACTATTAAGCAGCGGTAGCCTTTTGCTTAGCGTTATAGGAACGGCGAAGTTTAGCTAAGGCTACTAAGAGCTTATTGTTAAGTTTTGTAGCAGTAGATTAAATATAAGACCCTAAAATAAATTACTTAAGGAATATAGAGGTTATTAAGAGTAATAGGACGCGTATACTTAGCGTTAAAAATAGAGCAAATGTCGCAGAACGACCAAATATTTGCTTTAGTGCACTCTAAGGAAGAGGAAGGTTGTTAAGGCGAAGGACTTACTAGCGCAACATAAACTAACCCCTTTTTCTTACAGCGAGAATATAGAGACGGCATTATCTTACTAAGAGACAGTATTATAGCAACGGTATAAGACTAATGGGCTATAGAAAAAGAAGAAGGAGCTTTAGGTATAGTAAGTAAGGATATTAACTAAATTAATTAAATAGATATTATACCTCTAGTAGATGACTTAGAGATATTAGGAATCTTTAAGGACAAAGATAAAGAGGAGGGAGATAGTGTTATGGACGCTTTAAGTATAATATTACAACTACTTAGAGAGGAGTTAGAGGAAGCTAGTTAGTTAGTAAGGGCACGGTCTAGGATGGATCCAGTAGAACTATGTAATGAGGAATTGTAATTAAGGTTACGTAATATAATCTATGTAATTTGTGTAATCTATAAGATCTAGAATAGAGTAAATAAAGTAAATAGAGTAGGTAGAGCAAGGACTTTCTTAGGCGTAGGTTTGTGTATTTAAGGGCCTATAGCCCCTACCTAGATAGTTCCTTTCTTTGTAGTAAATCTTAAAATATAATTAGAGTTAATCTATTAGGTAACTACTCCACCAGTTATTATCTTGTTACTATTACATTGTTAACTTTATTTGATATCTATATACTTAGCCCAATAATAAGTCTACCATAGTTCCTGCTATAAGGCTTTATTATAACTACTCTATCCTTATACCCTAATATAACTTATAAACGGCCAATACTAATAACTATTTACCGTATTAATCCTCTAGTTACTATTCTTAATCTTTACCTAGTTCTAGCCCCGTATTTACTAAATACTACTTATAAGAATAGAGTTATAACTAATGTTTTATAGGAACCCCTTCCCGCTTGCTACTAAAAGGTATATCCTAGAGTTAAGTTACTCTTTAAAACGGCTATATTATAGGATCTTATTAAATGCATTAGATATTATAAAACCTAACTCTTAGGATTATAGTATAACTATTAACTGCCGTCTTTAGCAGAAAGGTTAATAGGCTAATACTTAAGTTCTAATTAATACAAGAGCTAGCGGCATAGAATTTATTAATAAGATCTTTATATAAGATAATAGGTTTACCCTAACACCCCTTAACCGGCATATTAACGTATTTAGATTTAATAGCAAACGCACTATCTTAGGCCGTATTACTTACGTAGCGGCCCTAAAACTCTAATACCTAAACTACAAAGAATTAATTAAACTCTTTATAACCACCCTAGGTTACCTAGTAATCCTTAAATAACCCTAGATAAAGCTATATAAGGTAACTATTAATTAGGACAACCTTAAGCTTCTATTTACCGCCTCCCGTTATAAGCAGAAGTGCTTTATAACTCGCTGCTTAAGCCCTAAAACAAAATCTAAAAAATTCACCAGGATCCACCAGTCTAAAATTTCTACTAACGTCCACCCTATACCCAAAAAGTCCACATAATTCTACTAACCTAAGAATTCTACCAAATTCCACTAACCTGAGATTTCTACTAAATTCCACCAATATAAGATTTTTACTAACGTCTACTAAGAACTTAAAAATTATACTAGACTATATAAACTAACTCTAACTACTATACCCCAAACTAAGTAGAAGTCTAAGCTTAATATATAAAGGTACTAGAAGAACTAGTATTCTATTATAAAAAGGATACTTAAAGAACCCAAATCTAAATCTAATATCAACCCCGTACCTAAACCCAAACCTAAATAAAAAACTAAGGATAATCTAAGCTCGCTTAACATCTTAGATATCTATATAATTAAAGCTACCCTATTAGTATAACTTTCTAGAAAACCTAAATATATAATCTTTACTGTTATAATAGCCGATATTAAAAAGGCCTTAGTACTAAAGAAGCATATTAACCCTACTATAAAAGTACTAATAGAGTACCATAATTATCTAGATATATTTTTATAAAAAGAAGCTAATAAGCTACTAGATTGCCGTCTATATAATTATAAAATTATAATTAAAGAAGGAAAACATCCTAGATTTAGACCCCTATATAGGATATCCTAAAATAAACTCTAGGTACTATAGAAATACTTAAATAAATATCTAAATAAAGGATTTATTAGAGTAAGTTCTTTACCTATAGCCGTACTAGTAATCTTTATTAAGAAACCTAGTAGCGGTCTACGCTTCTATATAGACTACTAAGCTCTTAACGCTATTACTATTAAGAACTAATACTTAATCCCGTTAATCTAAGAGACACTAAACTAATTAAGTAAGGCTCGCTTTTATATAAAGCTTAATATTATCCATATATTTAACCGCCTCTATATTATAAAAGGAGATAAATAGCTTACTACGTTTCGTACTTAATACGGATTATTTAAGTACTTGGTAATACCATTTGGCCTTATAAACGCCCTAAGTTTGTTCTAATACTTTATAAATAACACCCTACACCTACACCTGGATATCTTTTATACTGCTTATATTAACAATATCTTAATATATAGTAGTAATCTAGCCAAATTATTACGGACGCTTTAAGTACGATATTACGACTACTTGGAGAGGAGTTAAAAGAAGCTAGTTGGTTAATAAGGGCACGGTCTAGGATAGATCCGGTAGAACTATGTGACGAGGAATAGTAACTAAGGTCACGTAATGTAATCTATATGATCTGTAAGATCTAGGGCAAAGTGAATAGAGTAGACAGAGCAGGCGGAGCAAGGACTTTCTTAGGCGTAGGTTTGTGTATTTAAGGACCCATAGTCCCTACCTAAGTAGTTCCTTTCTTTATAGTAAATCTTAGAATACAATTGGAGTTAATCTGTTGGGTAACCACTCTACTAGTTATTACTTATTACTGTTATATTGTTAACTTCGTTTAAATATCTACATACCTAGCCTATTAGCGAGTCTACCGTAGTATTTCCTACGAGGCTTTTGTTACACATTTACTATCTAGTTACGGTATTAATAAGTTAAATAATATGCCACCCAAAGCGCAGACCACGACGCCGTCTATAGCAGCTACGACCTTAGGTTTAGGAGGAGACACCAGTATAAGAGATACTAATTCGCAGCTTATTACAGTAGGTCAGTTATAGGAAATAGTTAATTGATTAATAGATAATAATCAAATACTTAAAGACTGAATTAATAGAATTGGAGCAGCTAAGGTTAAGTTACTATTAATTAAGCGATTTTTAGGGGAGAAGTTAAAGCTTAAGGGATTTCTTACGTAAATGCACTTTAAGGTTATGCAGGAAGGAGTAAAGTTGGCAACACCTATAGACCAAGTGGTGTATGTAGGGTTATTCTTGTCTAGAAGAGCACTTAAGTAATTTAAACTTTACCTTACTAAGATCTAAATAAACGAAATAACAACTACTAATTAAGAAGTATGGTTTATATTTACTAACTAGAAGGGATTTATAGAATGGTTAATATAAGTGTTTAGGGACCTAGAAGTAATAACTATAGTAGAAAGAAAACTTTAGAACCTAGTATAATATACTTTAGTAATTAAGTATACAATATAGTTTTAGATACTTATAACGCAGGTTAAGTAGAATAATAAGGCGCTTATGGCACAGTATAAATAGGGACTTAAGGCTAAAGTCTAGGACGCAATTATCCTAATAGAAGATATGGACACTCTATAAGAGTTAATAGATTAGTTAATTAAGATTAATAATAGAATCTATTAAAGGGAATAAGCTAAGAAAGGGTAAGATAGAGTTCCACAGTTATATAAGGCGTAGAGTACGCAACGACCGATATAGAGTTAAAAACTATGGGACGGTGGGCTAGAGCCGATGGACTTGAGCGGCACTAAAGAATCTAGACAATAGAATAAAAAACTATAGAAACCTAGAGGTTAAGGATTAAGTAATTATAGGACTAAGGAGCAAAGGCTAAACTAGGGATCTTAGTAGTAGAAGATGTTTAGGCGGACTCTATAATAAGAAGAATAGTTTAAAAAAGGAGCTTATATAAATTGCGGAAAATAAGGTTATTTTACTAGAGACTGTAGAGGAGGTTAGAGTAACTACGTGGTAAAAGGCACTAGGTTGTTAGAGTATAATAATATAGATATAGGGATGTTGCGCGGGACTAAGGAGTGTTTGATTAAACACTTTGCGTTTTATTATAATAATGCATACTAAATTTATAAGGACGCTAAGTATGGCGTAAGCTATTGGCCATAAGAGCTAGAGTTAAGAGGACTTAAGGGAACTAAAGAGTTAGATAAAAAATAAGATTAACTCTATAAGCTGGATTAAGATGTTATAGTAACGTACGGATAAAGATTAGTAATATTAATAATAGAGTTAGAGTACTTATTAATTAATAGCAATAAGGAAGAAAAAGGGACTAACTAGGAGTACCTAAACCTTAATGACGTAATAGAAGTAGAGACTAAGACTGCTATAGAGTAAGGTTTAGTAACGGGCGTTATAACACTATTGGATATGGCATTTATTGCTTTATAAAACAGAAGGAGTAATATCTAAAGATAATTAAGTAAGTAGACGACTGCTAGTGCTAGCTTACTACTTAATAAAGGTAAAAGGCTAAAGGCTTAAGACTCTTAAGACGAGATGCGAGACGCTTAAGATTCTTAAAGTAAGATAAGATATACCTAAAACCCTATAATGGACGATAACTAATAGGAAAGGGTAGTAGCTTAGTTTAGCAATAAATGAATAAGCACGGGATGAGGGTTCCTGGGGCACTAAGATTTTAAAGAACAAATAAGGACCGTAGTAGAGAGGCACAGTGTCTAGACTGCTAGTTAAAAAGTTAATATAATGATTAAGAAGCAAGACAACTTTATGGATTTAACTATAAGACACAGAAAGCAAGAAAGCATGGATAAGTTTAGGTAATAAATTATTGTATAGCAAGAACAGAAGCTAGATTAGAGATTAGCTGCACTAGGATGTATAAGGGACAGAGTACCTGTACAAAAAGTTATAAATAGGCCAAGGGTAGGAACGCTAAGAGCTAAGTAGTTAGATAAACTGGAACAAGAAGAGGATCTAGGGATTCTAACCAGATTTGTAGAATAATATACTAAAGGTTGCAATAATATAGTAGCAAAAAGGTACTTCTTTATGGATAGGTTGTATATACTTATGGAGCTGTATTGTAAGTGGTACAAGCAAAGAAGAAATGATAAGTGGGAAGACTTTTATATATGGTTAGATGAGAAAGTTATACTAGATTAAGCACTGTTTGAGAAATAGATGAGTTATATTAAAGGGGCGTTAGTTATAACGTTAAAGAACCTAGAGGAATAAGCTGTAGACTAGAGAGAGATAATGTAAGTATTGGTACTAGTAAATGAGATAGTAGTGTTTAGGTTAATGTGGGAGAGGTTTAAACTTAAGGATAAAGACGAGCTAAGAGTTAACCTAAAGCACTTAGTGTATTATATATTGGCATGGATCGCATATATAAATAATATGTGTAATATGTATAGGACACCTAAGGATAAGTATCGTAAGTACCTAATAAGGATGTATTGGATAATAGACGAAAGGCGGTATAAAGATACTAAGTATATACATGGATGGCACCTAGTAGAAGTTTAGGAGTTAGGAGACTTAATACTTTAACTAGGAAGGTTTCTTACGGAAGAATGCCTAGATAGATAATAGTGGTAGGAGTGTCCTAAGAATACGTGTCTATGGTATGTTAAAGAAAAGAAGCGAACTAAGTATAGTTAAAGAATAACAGCTAGTAGTTAGGAAAAGGCGAGGCCTATAGGACTAGAGGGAACCAGTAGTAGAGCCTTAAACCCTTAAAGGAATTATAGGAAGACACCTAAATTTACGAGCCTATTAGTAAGGTTAAAAGTTTAAAGCGTTAGTAGATAGTGGAGTAATAAGAAACTATATATTACTAGCAGCAGTAAAAAGGATAGGGTTACTATATAGACAGAAGGAACGCCTATACCTGTTAATAATGATTTTAGGAGATCTAATAGCCTATAGAGGAGGTATTATTAATCTTAAAACAGGACCTATTTAGTTAACTATTAAAGGGAGACTAGTTAAGATATCTTTTAATATCCTACTATTAGGAAAGGATAAGGCGATATTAGGAATGCCTTGGTTATAGGAATACAATTTAAAGATTAATTGGGTTATAGGTTAGGTTAATATTAAGGATATATAATGACGTAAGACGTGATAATAAACCAAGTTGGTATAGTACTAAGTTGGAGTGATATATAAAGAGACTAAGCGAGGCTTAAGTTATATACTAAAGAGATACCATAAGTATGGTAAAAAGTTATAGTTACTAGAAAGTAAAAAGCTGTTAGAGTATATAGTATAGGACTATAGGATAGAATTGGAATTAGGAACTAGTTTAAGGTTCTTTCTAATCTATAAGCTTACTAAAACCAAGTTAGTAGCGCTTAAGGAGTTTATCCAAGAAAACTTATAAAAGGGATATATTAGACCGTTACAGTTATTAGTAGGATATCTAGTGCTGTTTATCCCAAAGAAAAACAGAAAACTTAGGATATGTATTGGCTACAGATAGTTAAATAGCATTACTAGAAAGGATAGGTATCCTTTACCCTTAATTAGTAAAATCTAAGACCAGATAGGTAATATAAAGATATTTATAAAGATAGATCTAAGGTAGGTATACTATTAGATCTAAATTAAGGAAGGCGATAAATAGAAGGCAGCCTTTAGATTAAAGGAAGGACTATATAAACCGTTAGTAATGCAGTTTGGGCTTACGAATATACTAGTAACGTTTTAGAAATAAATTAATAGTGTGTTAGGAGAACACCTTAATGAATTTATTATGGTATACCTTAATAACATTATTATCTACTTAATAAGTAAGGAAGAATATAGAGAACACGTTAAATAGGTCTTAAAGAGACTATAAGAAGAACAGATGCTAGTAGCAATTAAGAAATGCAAGTTCTTTACAAGAAAGACCGATTTTATTAGATTTATTATTAAACTAGGCAAAATTAGTATAGATCTAAAGAAAGTTAAAGCTATAGTAAGTTGGCAAGAACTAGAGATATCACGAAATTCGTGTAGAGCAGTTCATTGATGAAATGGGTTGATTGATTAATGATCTTGACTTAATCATTAATTAATGTCCATTGTTTTGACCTAGGGTCCCTAGGGCTCTATAAAGAGATTTACAATGCACGTGCCCCATGCACGTGACTCGTGCACGTGTCCCACGCCTTAGAGAATACAGATTATCTAACAAGAGAACGTTACGCAGTTAAGATTGTTCCTAGGGTTTTATAACTACTATAGAAGGTTTATAGTATAGTAGTTAAAAAGTATTAAGCTATTTATAAGACTTATAAAGAAGGAGGAACTATAGACATAGGGTAGTAAACAGAGGGAGCTATTCTAAGAACTTAAGAGATTGTTTACCTAGGATCCGATCCTTAAGATCTACTAACTAAAGCTAGATATAGTTGTGGAAATAGACGTATTAGACTTTGCACTAGGAGTATGTTTATTATAGAAGTATTAGGACATATAGCATCTAGTAGCATACTATAGTTGGAAGATAACACTACTAGAGTTAAACTATAATATCTATAATAAGGAGTTGTTAGGTATAGTCGCAGCACTTAAAGAGTAGAGAGCATTCTTATAAGGAATAGAGAAACTATTTATAGTTAAAATGGATTATAAGAACCTAATAGGGTTCCTAACGATTAAAGAACTAAATTAAAGATAGGTTAGATGGGCGGAAATGCTTACAGAATATTATTTTGAAATTTAGTATACTAAGGGTACTAAAAATGTAAGAGCCGACGCACTTAGTAGAAGGGCAGAGTTATAAAATAATAAGAAGTTATTAGGGGCTTTATTGCAAAAGAATAAAGATAGATTAATTAGATATAACCACCCGAAAATTATAGTAATAAGAGAAGTTAATCAGACCTATAAGATGCCAAAGAGTGAATGGTTATAAAAGATCTAAGAAGCACAGGATAAGGATCCAGACTTAAAGTAGTACGAAAATTAAGAAGCTATGTATATGCTAAGGTTAGTAGTAAAGGAGTTTATTAGTAAATTCTATAAGGGAATGATATAAGGATATAATAGAGCTATAGGCTTAGTGTTAAGACTTTAAGAGGAATATATTATTTAAGGAATCTAGGGACTAGCGAGATAAGTTATAAAGGAATGTCCAGATTGTTAGAGAAATAAACTAATAAGATATAAGCTATATAGAGGGCTATAACCTATTAAAATACCAGAAAGACTATAGGAGGTTATATTATAGGACTTTATTATAAAGTTACTAAAGTTAAGAGACCCTATTACTGGATAGGATTACAACGCAATCCTAATAATAGTAGACAAGCTTATAAAGTGGGGATACTTTATAGTATACACTGAAGAAATCTTAGCAGAGGACGTAGCTAGAATCTATATTAAAGAAGTATTTATAAGACACAGATCACTAAGTAAGGTTATATTGGATAGGGATCTAAGATTCATAGTAGTATTCTAGGAGGTATTCTTAGCAGAACAAGGGGTTTAAGCAGTAACGTTAACTGCATATTACCTACAAATAGATAGTTAAATAGAAAGATTAAATTAGACGCTAGAACAGTATCTAAGGCATTATATTAATTACGCGCAGAATAATTAGGTATTATTATTACCAGTTATATAGTTTGCATATAATGCAATACTATAAGAAGGGATAAGTATATTACCTTTTAAGGCGAATTACAGATATAAGCTAAGAATATTATTATCGCCATAATAAGTAAAGAAAATAAGTAGTATAGCTAAGTAAAGAATGGAGAACTTAATAAATCTTTATATATATCTTAGAGAAACGGTAAAACTAGTATAAGAAAGAATAAAAAGGTACTATAACGCTAAGAGATCTAAGGGACTAGATCTTAAGGAGGGAGATAAAGTGTGGCTACTATATAAAAATTTTAAGAGTTAACAACTAAGTAAGAAGTTAGACTACGTTAGACTAGGACCGTTTAAGGTTAAAATAAAGATCTTAGAAGTTATATATAAGTTGGACTTACTAAAGAAAATAAAAATCTACCCTATATAGCATATCGCAATACTAAAGCCAGTACACGGGAATGTTAAGCTACTAGTCTATAAGGTAGACACGTATAGAGGACAAAAGGAAGATAAATAGCAAGTTTTAAAGATTATTAGGTATAAAGACATTAATAACAAAATATAGTATAAAGTAAAGTAAATAGGCTATAATAAGACTACCTAGGAGCTACTAAATAATTTAAGGAATGCTATGGGAAAGGTATAGGAGTATTAGAAGAGAACGGGTTAGGCAGTATTAATAAAAAGGAATCGCCAAAGAAGGAATTACCTAAGGGGGACTTAAGAGGAGTACCTACTAAGGTATTTAGAGTTGTTTCCCTCGCTATAGGAAGATCTTCCGTTCTTTCGTTACCTAGTTCTTAAAGGCCCTATTCTATAGGTTTCTACTCCTTAGAACGCACCTTTTTATATACCTTCTTAAGACAGATTAACTGAGCGGAAGCAGCCAGACGAGAGTTAAGAGTATGCTGTTAAGTAGCGATAGCCTCTTACTTAGTGTTATAGAAACGATAAAGTTCAGCCAAGGCTACTAAGAGCTTATTATTAAGCTTCACAGCGGTAGATTAAACGCGAGACCCTAAGATAGATTACTTAAGGAATATAGAGGTTGTTAAGAGTAATAGGACGCGTATACTTAGCGTTAGAGACAGAGCGAACGTTATAGGACGATTAAATATTCGCTTTAGTGCACTCCGTGTAGGAAGAGGGTTGCTGAGATAAAGGACTTACTAATGTAACATAAACTAACCTCTCTTTTACATAATAAGAACACGGAGATAGCATTGTCTTACTAAGAGATAGTATTATAGTAACGGTATAAGACTAATAAACTATAGAAGAAGAAGAAGGATATTAACTAAATTAATTAAGTAGATATTACACCTCTAGTGGACGACTTAGAGATATTAGGAATCTTCAAGGACAAAGATGGAGAGAAGGGAGATAGTGTTATGGACGCTTTAAGTACAATATTATAACTACTTAGAGAGGAGTTAGAAGAAGCTAGTTAGTTAATAAGGGCATAGTCTAGGATGGATCTGGTAGAACTATGTGACGAGGAATGGTAACTAAGGTCATGTAATATAATCTGTGTGATTTGTATAATCTATAAGATCTAGGATAGAGCGAATAGAGTAGATAGAGCAGGCGGAGCAAGGACTTTCTTAGGCGTAGGTTTATATATTTAAGGACCTATAGTCCCTACCTAGGTAGTTCCTTTCTTTATAGTGAATCTTAGAATATAATTAGAGTTAATCTATTGGGCAATCACTCTACTAGTTGTTACTTGTTACTGTTATATTGTTAACTTTATTTAAATATCTACACACCTAGCCTATTAGCGAGTCTACCGTAGTATTTCCTATAAGGCTTTCGTTATATGTGACGGCGCTGGGGCGCGTCACCTAGTCAGGGGTTCGCTTAGGGCTTGGCTTGTGTATTTAGACGTGGCCTCACCACTTCTCTTGCTCCTCACCTTAATATCTTCATAATACAGCATTCGTTCGCTTCATCTTGGAAGCATTTGTTCAAGTCTTCGTTAAGACATTTGTTCAATGGTTCGAGCCGTCACATTATATAAATACTAAAAATATATTAAACTAGTCCTATAAGCCTTGCGCGGAGCTAGCCTATAATTAGATATAGACAAATAAAAGTTCTATAAAATGGAAGTCCTATACTTTAGACTTATTATTTCTATAAACGGCGTATAAATAGACCCTAAAAAAGTTAAAGTAATTATAAACTAGTAAAAACCTAAAAATATTAGGGACGTAAGGGCCTTTATAGGATTCGCTAACTTCTACTAATAGTTTATTAATAACTTCTCCGCCTTAGTTTCACCCCTTATAGCCTTAACCTAAAAAAATAAAGCCTTTATCTTTAATAAGGAATATAAGAAAGCCTTTACTTATCTAAAAGTTTTATTTACTACTGCACCTATACTCTAACACTTTAATCTAAACCAAATAAGTGTTATAGAAGCTAACTTATCTAATTATATTACTGGAGGCATTCTATCTTAATATAATAAGGAAGGGGTATTATATCCTATAGCATACTTCTTAAAATAACTAAGCCTAGCTAAATATAATTATAAGATCTATAATAAGGAATTGCTGGCTATTATTAGATGCTTTAAGTAATAGTGACTAGAACTAGAAGAAGCTGAATTCCTAATTAAAGTCCTTAGCAATTATAAGAACCTATAGTACTTTACAACTATAAAATAGCTAAGCCACTGTTAAGCCCACTGGTTAGAATATCTATCCCGTTTCCAATTCTTAATTATATACCGCCTAGGCGTTTAAGGCTAGAAGCCTAATACCCTAACCTAATATTTACAAGACGCACCAGCTTAAGAAAAAGCGCGCTCCTATTATAATTATACCCTACTCCGCCCTAAGCTATTTAAACCCCTTATTAAAGATCTTATGGTATACGTCCTTAAATTAACCAATTAACCAATTAAACAGATTATAGCCGATAAATACTTAAATAATAAGTTTATCTAAGAGACGCTTAAGCTAATTTAAGACAGCGTTAGACACTTTAAAAAAATTCCCTAAGTAAATATAAAGCCTATGGAGACTGCTTATACTACTAGAACCACCTAGTTATCCCTAACCACAACGAACTTAAGCTTAAGCTCCTTAAATATGTACATAACCTACTAGTAGCCGATTACCTAGGCTAAGGAAAACCCCTAGAACTACTCTAATAAGAATACTACTAGCTAAATATATATAATATAATACAAAGGTACGTCTCTAGCTGCTATATCTACCAATAAGCTAAAACTTTATATAAGACATATAACGGCTTTCTAAAGCCACTGCCTGTTCTGGACTAAAGATAAAAGGATATCTTAACTAACTTTATTATTAAGCTCCCTAAAAGTAAAGGCTATATAAACATTATAGTAGTAATAGACCGACTATCTAAAATAAGACACTTAATTGCCTGCCCTAATATATTAACACCTACCGTCATTTAACTGTTCCTTAATTATATATGGAAACTCCACAGACTCCATAAAACGATTATCTCTAATAAAGGCAGCTAGTTTATCTCTGCGTTTTAGAAAAAACTAACTACCTAACTCCGTATTAAAGCACTATTATCTATAGCATACCACCTAGAAATGGATAGTTAAACGGAATATGCAAATGCTATAATGGAACAATATATTTAAATATATATGTTGTATCTACAGGATAACTAGATAGACTGGCTTGTATTTACTAAGTTTACTATAAATAACTCTATTTTAGAAACTATAAAGGTCTCCCTATTCCTAGCTAACTACGGCTAGCATCCACAAATAGGGTTTAAACCCTTTAGTAATATTCCTTATCTAGCTTATTAGGCTTTACAAGTTATAAAAGCAAATAAATTTATAAAGAAGATAGAAGAACTATAAGAGTTCCTTACTAATAAAACAATATAGGCCCAATCTATCTATAAAGCTGCAGCAAATAAGAACTAAACCCTAGCACCAGCCTACTAAATTAGTAACTTCGTCTGGCTAGATATAAGAAATCTAAACATAAAATAACCTACTAAGAAACTTAATTAGAAGAACGCCGGCCCTTATAAGGTTAAAAAAGTTATCTCTCCTTATACCTACTGGCTAAAGCTCCCTAATATAGTTAAAGTCCACCCTATATTCTATACATCAGTCCTCCACCCTACCGCCCCTATATTGGACGCCCTACCTAAACAGATCTAAGACCCTCCCCCACTAGTTAAAGTAGATAGTAAGGATAAGGACCTTATTAAAAGAGTTAATAATATTAAGTATAATAAACGAAAACGCAAATATATATACCTTATAAAATGGAGAGGCTTTACTAAGCCCTTATAGGAACCCGTTAACTCTATAGGACTTATATAAGCCATAAAAGACTTTTACAAACTCCACCTAGAACTACTATAGCCCTATCTCGCAGAAGCTCAAGTTTAAAGGGGGGGTACTATTACGGGACACCTCCGTAATACCTTATACACGTCTACCTGTTTCTACCTATTTCTACTAATGTAGTAAGAAGAGACTAACTGCGAAACGGCAATTTAATAACAATATGCGGCAATCTAATAGCAATCTGCCGCATTCTGCTATATTCTGCTAAGTCTACTAAATCCTACCAAGTTCTACCAGGACCGCTACTTAAATCCTACTCTACTTTGTGTATGTGTTAACCAAGCAACCAAACTAACAATATATACCCTTTCTTCCCATTTCCTTACTTTCTTTCCTTACGTAACGTCTTAACCTTATTACACAGTTTATATATATAGCTTAATAATATCTACTTCGCTATATATTATCACCACTTATACTCACTCTGTGACAAAAGTCCTATATTCCTAAGGCGCTATAGGACCTTTTAAACGTGCTTGGTATGCTTAGAAGGGTTATTGCTATAAATAAATATATTATCTAGGTACGTAGAGCAGAAGTTGTTAAGGTAGTCCTATAAGGCGTTATTAATATAGCTTTAAAAGCTACCTGGGCCGTTATATACGCTAAAGGATATAACAGTATATTTAAATTGGCTAAAGCGTAATATAAATGCGGTTTTCTATTTATTACCTTTCCGTATTTAGAGGCGGTTAAAGGCGGCAATAATATTAAGCTTAGTATATATTTTGGCTTAGCTAAGCCGCTTAAAAGTCCTATATATAAGCGGTATAGGGTATTAGTTCTTAATTATAATAGCATTAAGTCCTTTATAGTTAACGCAGAATTAAATACCTTTTTTTAGCTTCTTAGTAAGGAGAATAGGGGCGGCTGCTAGGGATATACTGGGATAAATAAACCCTTTATTAAGGTGCTCGTTAATATACTTTTTAATAACTAGAAGTTTATTTTTTAATATTAGGTAGGGTCTCTTATAAGGTAGCGTTTTTTTAATTTAATATTAATAGTATAGTTGTTACGGACGCCTTAAGTACAATGTTATAACTACTTGGAGAGGAGTCGGCGGAGGCTAGTTAGTTAATATAGGCACGGTCCAGAATGGAGCCGGTGGAACCATGTGACGAGGAATAGTAGCTAAGTCACGTGATGAGCTCTGTGAGCTCTGTAAGCTCTATAAGGTCTGTCACATACCTTACGTACCTTACATACCTTACGTAGCAAAGGGATTTCTTAGGCGTACGGTTGTGTATTTAAAGGACCACAGTCCCTACCCAGATAGTTCTCTCTTTATAGTAAATCTCAGAATATAATTAGAGTTAATCTATTAGGCAACCACTCCACCAGTTATTATTACGTTGTTAACTTGTTATTTATACCTATATACCCAGCCTATTAATAAGCCCACCATAGTTCTTGCTACAAGGTTCCGTTATATATTTACTACTAAGGTTATAGTATTAAAACACAGAGGAAGTCAAACAATATGCCACCTAAAGTGTTAGTCACAATGCCATTAACGGTAGCAACTACCTTAGGATTGGGAGACACCAGTATAGCAGATATGGACTTACAGTTAATTATAAGAGGTTAGTTATAGGAAATAGTTAATCCCATATTAGACAATAATAGGATACTTAAGGAACGCATTAACGGAATCAGTGTAGCAAAGGTTAAACTACCGTTAATTAAACAATTCTTAGGAGAAAGGTTAAAACTTAAGGGATTCCTTACGCAAATGCACTTTAAGGTTATATAGGAAGGAGCAAAGTTGGCAATACCTATAGATTAGGTAGTATACGCAGGATTGTTCTTAATAGGAAGGGCGTTAAAATAGTTTAAACCTTATCTTACAGAAATATAAGCTAGCGGTATAACAACTACTAACTAAAACGTATAATTTATGTTTACTAGTTGGAATGGGTTTATAAAAGGACTAATATAGATGTTTAGAGACCTAGAAGCATTAACTACAGCAAAACGGAAGCTTTAAAACTTAGTATAATGTTCTTTAATAATTAAGTATATAACATAATTTTAAATACTTATAATATAGGTTAAGTGGAATAATAAGGCGCTTATAGCATAGTATAAATAGGGACTTAAAGCTAAAGTCCAGGACGCAATTATCCTAATGGAAGATATGGAAAGTCTATAAGACTTAATAGATTAGTTAATAAAGATTAATAACAGGATCTATTAAAGGGAATAAGCTAAGAAAGGGCAAGACAGAGTTCTATAGTTATATAAGATGCAGAGCACGCATTAGCAAACGCAGAGCTAAAAACTATAGAATAGCGCAGAGCCAATAGACCTAAGTGGTACTAAAGAATCCAGGAGATAAATAAAGAAACTATAGAAACCTAGAGGTTAAGAATTAAGTAATTATAGGACTAAGGAGTAGAGGCCAAACTAGGGATCTTAGTAGTAGAAGATGTTTAGGTGGACTCCATAATAAGAGAAATAGTTTAAAGATAGAGCTTGTATAAATTATAGAAAACAAAGTTATTTTACTAGAGACTGCAGAGGTAGTTAGAGTAACCATATAGTAAAGGGCACTAGGTTGTTAAAGTACAATAATATAGATATAGGGATATTGCACAGGACCAAGGAGTATTTAATCAGATACTTCGCGTTTTGTTATAACAACGCATGCTGAATTTATAAGGACGCTAAGTATGGCGCAAGCTATTAGCCGTAAGAGCCAGAGTTAAAAGGGCTTAAAGGAACTAAAGAGTTAGACAAAGAATAAGATTAACTTTATAAGCTAGATTAAGATGTTATAGTAATATATGGACAAAAATTAGTAATAATAACAATAGAGTTAAAGTACTTATTAATTATTAGTAATAAGGATAAAAAGGAGGCTAACTGAAAGCACTTAAACCTTAACAACGTAATAGAAGTAGAGACTAAAACCACTATAAAACGCGGATTAGTAATGGGTATTATAACACTATTAGATACAATTTCTATTACTTTATAAGACGGAAGGAGTAATATCTAAAGATGATTAAGTAAGCAGATAACTGCTAGTGCTAGCTTACCACTTATAAAAGGTAAAAGGCTATAGGTCTAAAATTCTTAAGAAGAGATAAGGAAGGCTCTAGACTTACAAGACATAATAAAAATAGCTTAAGAACCTATAACAGACGAAAACTAATAGGAAAGGGTAGTAACTTAGTTTAGTAATAAACAAATAAGTATAGGACATAAGCTTAAGAACTAAGAGTTTAGAGAACAAATAAGAACATTAGTAAAAAGCCAAGATTTTAACAAATAAATAAGGACTATAGTAATTTTAGGTAAACATAGTGTTCAGCCTAAAGATTAAAAAGTTAATACTAAGATTAAAAAGCAAGGCGACTTTAAGGATCTAGCTGCAAGACATAGAAAATAAGAAACTATAGATAAGTTTAAACAAAGAATTATTATATAGCAAGAGTAAAAGCTAAATAAGAGATTAGCTATGCTAGGTTATATAAGGGACAGAGCACCTATATAAAGAGTTACTAATAGGCCTAGTGTAGGGACACCTAGAGTAAAGTAGTTAGATAAACTGGAATAAGAAGAGGATCTAGATATTCTAGTTAGGTTTAAAGAAAGACACACTAAAGGATGTTACAATGCAGCAATAATAAGGTACTTTCTTATGGATAAACTATATACACTAAACCAGTTATATAGAAAGTAGTATAGGCAATAACATAATAATAAATAGGAAGACTTTTATATATAGCTGGATAAGAAGGTAGTCTAAGACTAACCCATTATAGAAAAACGCATAAGTTACATTAAAGGAGCATTAATTATAATATTAAGGAACCTAGAAGAAGGATCTAGGGACTGGAGAAGCAAGTAATAAATCTTAGTACCCACAGAAGAGATACTAATGGTTAGGTTAACTAGGTATAGGTTTAAACTTAAGGACAAAGATAAGTTAAGAGTTAACCTAAAACATGCAGCGTATTATACACTATTATAGATAGCTTATATGGATAACATGTGTAATATATATAGAGCACTAAAAGACAAGAACTGGAAATACCTAGTAAGGATATATTAGGCACTAGAGGAGAAACGGTTTAGAGACGCTAAGTATATATATAAATGGCACCTAGTAGAAGTATAGAGTTAAGGGGACCTAATAATTTAACCAGGAAGATTCCTTATGGAAGAATGCCTAAACAGATAATAGTGGTAGGATTGCCTAGAGAATACTTATTTATAGTATATAGAGGAAAAGAAATAAACTAAGTATTAGCTAAAGTAGGACTAAGTATAAATAGGATCTAGCAGCTAATAGTTAGGAAAAGGGGAGGCCTATAGGACTAGAGGGAACCAGTAGTAGAGCCTTAGACCCTTAAAGGAATTTAAGGACAACACCTAAACTTAAAAGTTAAATAGCAAGATTAGTAATTTAAAGCACTAATAGACAGTGGAGTAATAAGGAACTATATATTACCAAAAGTAGTAGAAAGGATAGGGTTACTATATAGACAGAAAGAATACCTATATCCACTTATAACAATTTTAGAAGATTAGATAGCCTATAGAGGAGGTATTATTAATCTTAAAATAGGACCTATTTAGTTAACTATTAAAGGGAGACTAGTTAGAATGTCTTTTAATATTTTACTGTTAGGAAAAGATGAGGTAATACTAGGAATGCCTTAGTTATAGGAATATAATCTAAAGATTAATTAGGTTATAGGCTAGGTTAATATTAAAGATACTTAATAATATAAAGTGCGGTAGTAAACTAAGTTGGTATAGTACCAAGTAGGAGTAACGTATAAAGAGACTAAGTAAGGCTTAAGTTATATACTAAAGAGATACCACAAGTATGGTAAAAAGTTATAGTTACTAAAAAGTAAAAAGCTGTTAGAGTATGTAGCATAGGACTATAAGATAGAATTGGAAGAGGGAATAAGTCTAAAGTTCTTTCTAATCTATAAGCTTACTAAAATGGAGTTAGTAGTGCTTAAGGAGTTTATTTAGGAGAACTTATAAAAGGGATATATTAGACCATTGCAGTTATTAGTAGGATATCCAGTACTGTTTATCCTAAAGAAAAATAGAAAACTTAGAATGTGTATAGACTATAGACAGTTAAACAGTATTACTAAAAAGGATAGGTATCCTTTACCCTTAATTAGCGAAATCTAAGATAGGATAGGTAACGCAAAGATCTTTACAAAGATAGATCTAAGATAGGTGTACTATTAGATTAGGATTAAGGAAGGCAATAAATAGAAGGCAGCTTTTAGGTTAAAAGAAGGACTATATAAACCATTAGTTATACAATTTAGGCTTATAAATGCGCTAGTAATATTCTAGAAGCGAATTAACAGCGTGTTAGGAGAATACCTTAATAAGTTTATTATGGCATACCTTAATAACATTATTATCTACTTAGAGAGTAAGAAAGAACATAAGGAACACATTAAATAGGTCTTAAAGAGACTATAAGAAGAACAGATGCCAGTAGCAATTAAGAAATACAAGTTCTTTATAAGAAAGACCAATTTTATAGAATTTATTATTAAACTAGGGAAAATTAGCATGGACCTAAAGAAAGTTAAAGCTATAGTTAGTAGAAACTAGAGAACGTTATATAGTTAAGATCATTCCTAGGGTTTTGCAACTACTATAGAAGGTTCATAGCATAATAGTTAAAAAGCATTAAGCCATTTACGCGGTTAACAAAGAAAGAGAAACTATAGGTTTAGGGAAGTAAGTAGAAGAAGCTGTTCTAAGAACTAAAAGAGTTATTTACCCAGGAACCAATTCTTAAGATCTATTAACTAAAGTTAGACATAGTTATTAAGACAGACGCATTAGACTTCGCACTAGGAGTATATTTGTTATAAAAGCATTAGGATGCATAGCATCTAATGACGTACTATAGTTAAAAGATAACACTACTAGAACTAAACTATGACATCTACAATAAGGAGTTGTTAGGTATAGTTACAGTGTTAAGGGAATAAAGAGCATTCTTATAAGGCATAGAGAGACTATTTATAGTTAAGATGGACTATAAGAACCTTATAGGATTCCTAACGACAAAGGAACTTAACTAAAGATAGGTTAGATAGGCGGAAATGCTTATAGAATACCATTTTAAAATTCAGTATACTAAGGGTATAGACAACGCACGAGCAGATGCTCTAAGTAGAAAAGCTAAACTATAAAGTAATAAAAAGCTATTAGGGGCTTTGTTATAAAAGGATTAAAACGGATTAATTAGGTATAATTACCTAAAGATTATAGCAACTAAGGAAAGTTAGATCTATAAATTACCAGAGAGTAACTAGGCATAAAAGATCTAAGAGGCACAGGTAGAGGATTTAGATTTAGATTAGTATAAGAACAGAGAAGCAACTTATATTCCAAGATCTATAGCAAAAGAATTTATTAAGTTATTCTATAAGGAACTAACTTAAAGACATAATAGAGCTATAGGCTTAGTGTTAAGACTTTAAGAGGAGTATATTATTTAAGGAATTTAAGGACTAGTGAGATAAGTTACAAGAGAATATCTAGATTACTAAAGAAATAAACTAATGAGGCATAAGCTATACAGAGGGCTACAACCTATTAAAATACCAGAAAGACTATAGAAAGTCATATTATGGGATTTTATTATTAAGTTACTAAAGTTAAAAGATCCTATTATAGGACAAGATTATAATGTAATCTTAGTAATAGTAGATAAGCTTATAAAGTAGGGATACTTTATAGCATACATAAAAGAGATATTAGTAGAAGATATTACTAGAATCTATATTAAGGAAGTGTTTATAAGGTACGGAGTACCAAACAAGATTATATTAGACAGAGATCCAAGATTTATAATAGCATTTTAGGAAGTGTTTTTAGTAGAACAAGGAGTTTACGCAGTAACCTCCACAGCGTATTATCCGCAGACGGATAAATAGATAGAAAGGTTAAATCAGACACTAGAACAGTATTTAAGATATTATGTTAATTACGCGTAAAATAATTAGGTATTGTTATTACCAGTTATATAGTTTGCATATAATGCAACACTATAAGAAGGAATGGGGACATTACCATTTAAGGCGAATTATGGGTACGAGCCAAGAACGTTATTATTGCCACATTAAGTAAAGAAAATAAGTAGCACAGCTAAAGAAAGAATAAAGACGTTAATAAACCTTTATGTAAATCTTAAAGAAACAGCTAAACTAGTATAAAAGCAAATAAAAAGGTACTATAATGCTAAGAGATTTAAGGGACCAGATCTTAAGGAGGGAGATAAAGTGTAGCTACTACATAAAAATTTTAAGAGTTAACAACTAAGCAAGAAGTTAGACCACGTTAGACTAGGACCTTTTAAAATTAAGTAGAGAATTTTATTAGTTACATATAAGTTAAACCTACTAGCCAAAATAAAAATCTACTCTATATAGCATATTATAATGCTAAAGCCAGCATACAGAAACATTAAACTACTAGTGTATAAGGCAGACACGTATAGAGGACAGGAAGAAGACAAATAGCAAGTTTTAAAGATCATTAGTTATAAGGATGTAGATAATAAAATATGGTATAAAGTAAAGTAAAGTAAATAGGCTACAGTAAGACTACCTAGGAACTACTAAGCAACCTAGAGAATGCTATAGGAAAGGTATAGAAGTATTAGAAGAAAGTAGGTTGGGGAGTATTAAAAAAGGATCACTAAAGGACGAACTACCTAAGGGGGACTTAGGAGGAGCAACTACTATATTACTTAGAACTGTTTCCTTCTCTAGAGATGTTACTTTCTTATTACCTAGCTTAGATAAACCCTATTAGACAAGTTTCCACTCCTTAGATTAAACCTTTTTATAAACCTTCTTAAGACGGAGTAACTAAGTGGAAGTAGAAAGATAAGCATTAAGAGCACGCTGTTAAGCAGCGGAGGCCTCTAGCTCCGCCTCCTAAAATTAGTAAACCTTGTTTAGGGCACTTGCAAGCTTACCGTCAAGCTTTATAGCAGCAAATTAAATATAAAACCCTAAGGGAAATCAATAAGGGAACTTGAAAACTATTAAGAGTTATAGGACATGTATACTTAGCGTTAGAAATGGAACGAACATTGCAAGATAATTAAATGTTTAACTTTATACACTTAGAACAGGAGGAAGGTTAGTAACTAGAAGGAGCTATAATCGCAACATAAAGCAACCCCTCTTTTACACAATAAGAATATAAAGGAGACATAACTTTACCAAGCGATAGTATGGCAGCTATAGTGCGAGCACGCCATTAGGACAAAGAAGAAGAAGATGCTTTAGGTATAATAAGTAAGGATATTAACCAGACTAATTAGACAGATATTACACCTCTAGTGGACAACTTAGAGATATTAGAAATCTTCAAGGACGAAGATAAAGAGGAGGGAGATAGTGTTACGGACGCCTTAAGTATAATATTATAACTACTTAGAGAGGAGTCGGCGGAGGCTAGTTAGTTAATATAGGCACGGTCCAGAATGGAGCTGGTGGAACTATATAATAAGGAATGGTAGCTAAGTTACATAATAAGCTCTGTGAGCTCTGTAAGCTCTATAAGGTCTGTTACGTACCTTATGTACCTTATATACCTCACGTAGTAAAGGGATTTCTTAGGCGTATAGTTGTGTATTTAAAGGACCACAGTCCCTACCTAGATAGTTCTCTCTTTGTAGTAAATCTTAGAATACAATTGGAGTTAATCTGTTGGGCAACCACTCCACCAGTTGTTATTACGTTGTTGACTTGTTATTTATACCTACATACCCAGCCCATTGACGAGCCTACCGTAGTTCTTGCTACAAGGTTCCGTTATAATAGTTATTAGGTTAATATAGGGGGAGTATATCTACGCCCTTTTATAAGTATATATTAATAAAGTTATAATACCTCTTAGGGAGGAGCATACGGAGTTCCTTACTAGTAAGTCCTTTTTTAAGCTTTATAAACTTCTTAAAGTCTAAAGGTAAAAGTCTATAGAGTTTTATAGGGGCACCGTCTTCTAAAAGGTTAACTATATTTATCCTATTACTATAGAGGACGTAGTTCTATTCTTTATTAAGCTTATATAGTTATAATTAGGAAGCTACAGTAACTCTACATACTATATAGTAGAAGGCCGCGGCACTTATATAGTGGTAGTTAGTCATAGGTAGGGTAATAAGGGGTTTCTTAGGTTAATATCCTGGGGAGTAAATAGAGGCGGCTAGGCTATGCCCTAGGTAAGTCTCTCTGCAGTATTTAGAGTTAAAGGTTATTATTTTCTTTTTCTAGTTAATAGCGGGGTTATATTATTTAAGTCAATTTATTTTAAGAATAATAGGGTAGTTGGTAAGTTGTATAATATAGGCCTAGAACTCTTTCTAGTGCCTATTTATATCTAAATAGAGTTATACTATATAGGTAATCTTCTATACAGTATAACTACTATTAGCGAGTTATAGGGCGCGGGCTTTAGTAAGGAGTAAGGTAGGTAGGTTATAAATACGTACAAATTAGGTATCTATAAATTTATTAGTGGCTTTACAATAAATTAGAGAACGGCTTTTATATTATTTTTTAGTAGTAGTTTCTATTATAGGTAAAACTATCTATTTCTGTTTATTTATTAAGTAGGCCGATATATAGATCCCTTTATTATTAGAGCGTCCTAACCCACGACTTAGGGCTAGGACTTAGCGTTTTCCGCTTCCGTATCTAACTCTACCACTATTACTACGTCTTTATCTTATATAGTAGTGGCATATAGTAACGTATTTAGTGTTTAGTGTATTAGGTTAGGTGTTAAGCGGCAGCTACTAAACCTAGCCATTGGGCAGTTTAGGTTATCGCGATAATAGCCTTTTTAATAGTATCTATAGTAGCGTTCTAGTTTCTAGAGTAGCTTACGCTCTCCATTTAGAAGTTTTTATAGAAAGGTAAGTATAGAAAGGTTAATATTGGCTCTAGTGGTATTTAAGGTAGTAGGTATTAGTAGCTTAGCATATATAGGTTTAGTAGGTCCATAGGGCTTTTATAAAGAGGGCTTTAGGTAAGGGTTAATAGTAGTAATCTAATTTAGTTGTCGTTTAATCTTCTATAGAGTTACTACTATATTATAAATGTTATTATATTTATAGCTAGCGGCTACGTAACTAAGGTAATAAGTAACTTTTTTAAAGAGATCTTTTTAGTCTTTAGTATTATCTTGGGTAAGGGCTCTAGTATATTTCTAGAATTTAATATAAAACTTATTAAATAATTTAGTAGGGCTTATCTTTAGGGTATGTAGTTTAGCTTAGTTAGTAGCTAATAAGTTATAGTCACGGTATATTAGGTTAAGATTATTAAGGACTTTTTAGTAGGACTGCTACCCTTAGGGGCTATTGGTCTCCTATTAGGCGAAAAGTCTATCAAATAGTATACCCTTTGTTTGCCCAATAATATAGCTAATCTTAGTATCTTCCGTAGGAAAAAGATAGGCGCTCTATGTTAGTTTTTTACAGATTTATATTTTCTAGTAGCTCTATTCCTTATAGTCTCCCTAAAAGACTAGGGGATTAGAGTAATATATATTAAACCCTATAATAGGAGCTTAGATTTAATTATTATAGCTTTTATTATTACTGCTTTAGTAGGGGTTTCTATTAGGTAAAGCTACTTAGCGCTAACCCTCTATTAAGTATTGGGTAGATAAAGTTGCTAGGGGCGTAGAGACTTAGGTGGCGTTATATATAGTAGAGAGATATCTGGTGTTATTATAAATATACTTATTAAGCTAAGATTATAGGTATTTAATTATGCCCTCTTTTTTAGTAACCGTAGCAATAAGCATAATTTTAGCCTTCTTTAACCGTTAGATGTTGTGTTTAGACACATAGAGGTTATCTTTAGTCTCTTGGCATATATTATTAGCGAGCGCCTTACAAACTTATAGGTCTTAGATAATATTGCAATCTTAAGTAGTACGTATCTTACCTTATATAAGCTTTAGGTAGTAGTTCTATAGAAGGCGGTAGTATTTATTAGATTCTCGTGCTACTATTTTTATAAACGTCTTAGCGTCTTATATTTTAATTTTAATAAGTAAAAGCCCTTCCGCTTGCTTATTTATAGTCATATAATTAATAAAAGATAAGACATTATTGGTATCTACCTTATTAAGGTTATTATAATCTTTTAGGCCACTAGGCTTCCCCTTAGGGGTTAAGGCTAGGGCTAATAAATTAGGATTAATTGGCGTTATAGGTTAAGTATAGGTATTAGGTTATTTTTTAGGTTTAATATAGTAACTAGTAAGGAATATTGTCTTACTATTATAGGTTTCTTAGAAGTATAAAGTAAGGTAACTTATAGATATACTGCTTCTAGTAGCGCCTATAGTATTATAAAAACGTAAAATTGGTTATAGGCTAAGCGTTAATAGTAAAAAAGCGCAACGTAATATTATAGGACGGGGGCAGTGGCTATAGAGCATATATATTTAAGGAGTCTATAAGATGTTACGCAATTGATTGTAAGGGTTAAGGGCGTAAGGAGGTAATATACCTATATATAGCTAATGTAAGCTATACGCAAGGTATATATAAGAGCACAGGGCTCTCCTATGGAGGCCCCTATAGTAGGGTTCTGTAATAACTCTATATCTATAAGAGGTTAGGGGGAAGATATATTATAAGCTTTATAGTGTAAAGAATTTCATAAACGACTTAATTATAAATCCATAGAATTAGGTAGAATATATATATAAAAGAGATATAGGAATAGGTAGAGAGGGGTATAGGTAATAGAAATAGGTAGTAAGAAATACAAGATATATAAGGGCAGTGCTAACACTGTCTTAGAGCCTTCCAGGCTATAGTCTTGTATCTTGGCATAGTATCTATTAATGACTTAGTTAATCAAGGCACGAGCATAGCAAGAAGGACGCATACAAGCCTATATAATTAGATTGTCTATAAATGAGAATTTAAAGCTAGAGAAAGGAAAGGAGAAGAAGAGCAGCGCCGGTCAAAGTAGGGTTCTTTTATGCGGTCCTCTAGTTACGTAACCGCAAGTTCTACCAAGTTCTACTAGCCAAGTTCTACCGTTTTCTGCTAGAGCCCTCACCTT
>Ga0307507_10004167_pt1 | contig 26216 bp, 8 predicted proteins | sample 7_EM_MG_FD_207223 | JGI IMG/M metagenome (GOLD analysis project Ga0307507, IMG submission 207223) | Populus trichocarpa ectomycorrhiza microbial communities from riparian zone in the Pacific Northwest, United States - 7_EM | ecosystem: Host-associated > Plants > Roots > Unclassified | place...
GGCCCGATAGATAGCCCGACCTTTACTACCCCTTTCTTTCTCTTTTGGTAGACAAGATAGACACGAATGAATTAAGAACCAGTTACCTTATATTGCAATTGCAGTACCCCCCCGGGTGATACCGACACTGATTAGTGATATCACAGATCAGAGCCCGGTGTTATTACGAAGAGAGACAATACCCGATCGCTCCTACCAAGGCCCGTCGATCGTGTCGCGTTTGCTAAGGAGAACCCTTCCTACCAAGGCCCTGGGAACTCAAAGAACTGGCTCCTACCAAGGCTTCGTCCGGTTCGCGTCTATTACGTATACCAATACCCAGTACGACCTCTTTACTGAGCCAGTACACCTAGCAGCGTCAGCAGCACCCAGTACTTACCTACAACCCCGACACCGTCTGCTACCTTGCAGATCTGCTACGTCGAAAATCACGTTAATAACACGCCTAAACGCCAGCGTGCCCTTTTCCCTTTTACGGCCTTTGCAAGCCATAAACACTATAACCTACACCACGATCTACGCCAGTTAATTATGTCCGACACAGGAATTCAACGTCTGGACTAGGGCAATGGGATCACCCTAACCAATGAGACCACCGTAGAAGATCTTACCAACTATATTAACTTTAAAATTAATAAGTATATTAAGCGTAACTTTAAGGATAAAAGCTTATGGGAATTATACCAAGAGGACTTTAATAATTTTAAGGTATAGACATTTAAAGACGCTAATAGGTCTGCAATTAAAAGACTTAAATAACTGCTCCGACATAATGGAGTATGGGTCTTTAATAAGAAGAGCAAGTCAGTACTATAAGCACTATATAACGTCACTTACGAGGACGACCGTACAGAATAGTTAGATAAAGAAATTAAACTATTTATTAACAATAAAGGACCCTTTAATTTATATGCTATAAACTACCGCCTTAAATCATGTTTATTAACTCCCTTAATATTATCTGTACCCTAGCAAGCTGCTTTATCCACGCAAGCTCTGTCCGCGCAAGCTCTGCCTATATAAGCCTCGTCCGCGCAAGCTCCGTCTACGCAAGCCCCGTCCGCACAAGCTCCACCCGCGTAAGCTCCGCTAGCTTTACCCTCTTCCTTAACTAAAGCCAAGGATCTGCGGCAGCCAAGCCTATACAAACCTCCGTAACCTGCCTAGTAACGGTACAACTCAGCTCCAGCTGTCTTAAATAACCTTCCTACAGCCGAGCTCCCCTTGCCTATAAACATTACGGCTCCGCCTATAAACGTTATGGCCCCGCCTATAAACGTAACGGCCCCGCCTATAAACGTTACGGCTCCCTTTGCGAACGTCACGGTTCCCTCTATAAATGTCACAGCTCCCTTTACGAATACCCCTATGACACCTTAAACACCTATTGTATTTGTACCCCAACAACCTGCCCAGTAATAGTACAATTTTTAGCAGCCTGCCCAGTAGTAGTAGTACGACCCTTGGCAACCTGGCCGACAACAGCATACCCTATTGTAATTTACCTGACAACAGCAACCAGACCTAGGAGGAGGAGAAACAACATTATACAATACTTAGTTATTAGCCCTTCTATCTATTTTCCCCTATGGTCTGCAACAGCTCTACAACCCTTATACCTTCCAAAGCCGCCACACCTTTGGTTCTGACTTCAACTACACTCTATTATGGGACACCTCGGTAACACCTTGTACGCGCCTACCTGTTTCCACCGCAATATCCGCAATATCCGTAGCGATATCCGCAATATCCGTAATATTCGCAATACCTAAAACATCCGTGATTACGCCCCGAGCACCTATTGACCTATATACTTCCCCTTTGTACTTTCTTACCTTCTTTCCTTACACAACATCTTGATTCTATCACACAGTTTATATAAGGGAAATGGATTAATGGTTTTTCTACTACCTATGCTTTTTCTATAGATTATCTAATAATTTGGTATAAAGCCTGTTATCCTTTCTTTTTATAAATGTCGCCAGTGTCTGTATAAGTAGAGGTTGTAAATAACGTTACGCGCAGAGCGTATGCGGCAGGAGCTGTATGGCGTAGCGTAGGTTACCTAACCACCTACGGCCCAATAGATAGCCTGACCTTTACTACCCCTTTCTTTCTCTTTTGGTAGACAAGATAGACACAAATGAATTAAGAACCAGTTACCTTATATTACAATTGCAGTACCCCCCTAGGTGATACTGACAGTATCTAAACCTAGCCTATTAAATAAGAAAATAGAACTAGTAACAGTAGCTTAACCTATATATATAACAAACTAAATACCTATTATAAAATCTAAAAAGCTCCCTAATCCTCTAATGTTTAATAGAAACCAAAATAACCTATATCTCTTTATAACTAAGCTCCGTCTTAAACTCTTAATAAACTACAACTAATACCCCACCAAAGTGTGACGGTGCTGGGGCAATGCCACCTGCCATACTCAGTGGACCCTAACTCCTGCCAACTAATCAGGATTTTCCATCCCCAGGATGGAAAATCGCCATTGGCTCGCTTACTACTAGCGCCTTGGCGACCCCTTTGTATCTTACCAGTCTCTAACAGACTTCTTCTTCTCCTTAGCTTAGTATTCTTATATAGTAGCAATCTACAAGCTTCGGTTTAGAAGCATTTATATAAGCCCGTTACATTATACTAAGCTCTCCCTACATTGCCTAGGAAGGCCTCAATAATATCCCACCCTAAAAAGACCTTCGTCTGCAACGACGCGTTAACGCGTTATACTTAAACATTAAAAAACCCACACTACTACGCCTAAGAAGGCCCTAACAATATCCTACTTTATAGGCCAGACTATACTTAACCTGCACCCACAAAAGAACCCCGGAATTAAAACCAAATTATATAATTCTAACAAACCTTAGAAAGCTAACAATGGCACCTAAAGCGAGCTCATCTAAAAGACCTGCCTCTACCCGAGAGGAATATGAGGTCCAGTTAGGATTAAAAATTAAAGACAATGATAACGTTATAGGTGTATATAAGCAGATTCGTGCCCTTGTAGCTAATTAGAAGGTCAATTGTCTTCAAGCCTAAAGTATACAAGAGACTCTAAAGGAGATCCTAGAAAGCCTTACTACCTTATAAAATAGCCCAGCCTCCCCTTTACAAAGCCTTAGTTAACCCATTCACTCTACCAAATACAATATACTAGAGAGTACGGATATAATAATAAAGTAATTAAAGTCCGTTAAGCTCCCTAACCCCCCACTATTATTAGACGGCGTAGACCCGACCTTTAAGAACTAGAGAATCTAGGTATAAGGAAAGCTTTATATTAACTACAACTATTTCCCCTCTAAAGAAGCTAAAATGCTCTACCTCTTTAGTTGAACCATTAGGGACGCCTAGCGACACCTTTAGGCTAAGTTTAAGGACAAGTTACCTGTTTGGTTTATATCTGTTAACGAGATAATATAGCACCTAGCTACTATCTATATCAATCTAAATAAAGTACGGGATGCCTATTATAACTATAATTGCCTAATAATAAAATTAAACTAATCCTTTACTAAGTTCTAGACTTAATTCTTATACCTAGTAGGCAAAGGCTAGGTCCCCCCTAAGAACTATTATTTAGACCTATATAATAAGCTAACGGTCCAACTATAAGAGAAGATCGCGGTAGCCTTAAACAACCTACTAACCTACCAAAGACTTACAGCCTAATATTTGTTGCTAGATTTAGAACTAAAATAAATTAATACTCGCTCTAATTAACTAAAGAGGTCCTATAGCGACCGCAACCTATCCGCTACACTAACGGGAGCTAGCGTCAGAAGACAAACCACAACCGCCCTTACACTAAAAGTGGTTACGACTGCCTACCAACAAACCTCGCCTGACCCGCCATATACCATACCTTCAACCAATGCTTATTGCAACACCCTAATTAACCCTGCCACGGTCACGTGCTTTAATTGTAGAAAGGATAATTACTTTACCACATCCTGCCTAGAGTTAAAGGATACGGGTAATATTAAGGAAATAGAGAAAGAAGAAACGCCTAATAAGTTAGGAAAAGAAGAACCCTAGGGAAAGACTCCCCCCTAGGGTATCCTATCGATCTTAAAGAGATTAATCTGAGTCAGCTAATAGGTGGAAAACACTTTACAGTTCCATATACAGTATCTTAAAATGGATATAGAGTTAATACAACTACCCTTATTAACACTGGAGTAAATGGCTTTGCCTTTATAAATACTGCTTATATAAATAACGTTGCTAAGTTCTTAAATATAAATGCTACCTAACTAGAGAAGCCTGTTTAAGTAAAAGGCTACAACGGCTAAGCCAGTAAGCCGGTTACCTATGTCTTAAAGCCATATATTGCTATTAATGGACGACGCCAGTTTAGTATTCCCTTTTGTATCCTAGACCTAGGGTCCTATAACATAATCCTTAGCCGAAAATAGATGTCCTACTTTAATATTTGGCTAAACGTTTAACAAAGACAGTTTGTCTAGCCAGAGAGTAGACCAAAGTTACCCTCCTTTATTAGAGAGATCCGTATTAACTATAAGACATTAGCCGCAAAGGCCGATCCTATCCACTAGTAGGATGTTAGGGACCGCGACCTAGCTTTCACTTAAGAAGATGCCCGTTATAAGGCTGGTAAGAAATCCGTACCAACAAGGATACTCCCCCAAAGGACTGCAGTTAAGGAGGACTCTACTTACGGAAGTGGAACAGATAGTAATATAGATAACTTCCAAATTGCGGAGATCCGGCCAATGGGGAAGAGGACATACTAATAGGACTTAGAGGATAACCTTTAGAAAATACAATAAGAGCTAAAAGGAGTAAAGACAACGCTAATACGCCAAAAGCCCCTAAGGCCGCGGACACCCCTACTACCACACGACCCCCCTATAGTAGATATCGTGGCAATTAGCGCTATAGGTTTCCACTTTAATATATATTAAAAGGACAACAAGGTCTTTATAACCAGCTTATATAAAATTAACCGGATTATCAACAAGAAGGAAGAAGGGCCAGTAAAGGAAACTAATAAGGAGTTAGTTAAGCGCCTCCTCTCTATATACCTCTTAGACCACAAAGACGCGTTCTTAAAAGCAGCCTTAGATATACTGCCCCCCTACCAAACCTATAATCATAAGATTTAACTAGAGGCCGACAACTCTCTAGGCTATAGCCCCCTTTACTAGCAAACTATAAAGGAACTAAAAGCAACCAAGCAGTACTTAATTAATAACCTCTATAAGGGGTTTATTAAGCCAAGTCAGGCCCCTTTTACTTTCCCTATTTTCTTTATAAAGAAACCTAATAAAGGCCTCCGCTTCTACATCAACTATTAGAAACTAAACGCCATTACTTAAAAAGATTATTACCCTCTCCCCCTAATTAATAAGACCCTTGCATGTCTAAGCCAAGCTAAAATCTTTACTAAGCTTAATGTCCGCCAAGCTTTCTACCAAATTAGGATAGACCCTATATTAGAGGATCTAATAATATTCCATACCTGCTATAGTTCTTATAAATGCAAAGTTCTTTCTTTTGGACTAATAAATGGGCCAGCCACGTACCAACAGTATATAAATAATGTTCTTTTTAACTACCTTAACGAATTCTGTACGGCATACCTAGACGACATTCTTATATACTTGGACAATAAACTTAAGCACTAAGTTTACGTTAAAAAGGTCCTAGAGAGGCTGCGGAATGCAGGCCTATAAGTCAACATTAAGAAATACAAATTTGGAGTAAAACGAATAAAGTACCTTAGGTTCATTATTAGCACAGAAGGAATTAAAGTTAACCCTAAGAAGGTTAAGGCGATACGTAACTAGAAACCCCCTCACACTATAAAAGGCATCTAGTCCTTTCTAGGCTTCTATAACTTCTACCATTAGTTTATCCATAACTATAGGGTTATAGCTAAGCCTCTTATACAACTAACAAAGAATAACACGCCTTTTGTTTTTAATAATAACTGTATAAAAGCTTTTAAGGAGTTAAAGGACCGACTTACCTCCTCCCTAATTCTCCGTTACTATGACCCAGACCTTGAATTAATACTGGAAACGGACGCCTCTAATAGAGTAGTAGCGGGAGTTCTCTTACAGTTACACCTAGATAGCGAGTGGTACCCTATAGCGTTTTTCTTAAAGACAATAGCCCCAGCTAAGTATAACTACGAGGTACACAATAAGGAAATACTGGCTATTATACAATTATTATCCCAGTGGCGCACAGAGCTTGGAAGCATAGACTCTTAAATTAAAATCTATACTGATTATAAAGCCCTTAAGTATTTTATAACAACAAAGCAGCTTACCAGTTAATAGGCTAAGTAGGCTAAAATACTCTCCTAATTCTTCTTTACAATTATATACTGCCCTAGTAGGCAAAATTCTAAAGCTAATGCCCTTACCCGGAGAGAACAGGACGTGGAACCACAGGATAAGCTAAAGGCTTAGCACCAAACATATACCCTCCTCTGTCCCAAACAGCTTAACCTATGTATCCTTAAGGAACTAAACTCTAAACAGAATAAGCTGGCGCCTATAGAAGGAGAGATCCTAGATAAACTAATAGGACTAATTAACCGCATTCTAATCGCGAACCGCACAGCTAAATCCCTAAAAGCCCTCCGTAATTAAGCTACAGAAGGCGACCCTAATTTGGAAATAGAAGACGGACTACTCTTATACTAAGAACGGCTTATAGTTCCAGACATTAATAACCTACGAACGGAGCTAATCTATAAAGCCCACTGTTAAGTCTCTACGGCGCACTTTGGTTAAGACAAGACCCACTAACTACTAGCGCCTCGCTACTACTGGCGAGGACTCCTGTCCGATATAGAACGGTTTATTAGGAATTATTATGCTTACAAACAGGCAGATACCCCTAGGGATTAAACCCCTAAATAGTTACGACTACTGCCAGTTCCCAAACGCCCTTAGCAGCATGTTATAATGGACTTTAAATCATTCCCAAAGGACAAATATGGCTACAATATGGCCTTTATAGTAGTCAACCAACTAAGCAAGTAAGCCATTTCCCTCCCCTACTTTAAGACTATAACCGCAAAAGATATAGCCCATATATATGTTAACAACATTTACCGGATCCATGGCGCTCCTAAGTTAATTATCTCTAACCATGGACCCTAATTTATATCGGACTTCTAGGATAAATTCTGCCGCATCCTTAGGATTAAGATTAAGCTCTCTATTATATTCTACCCTTAGACTAACGGCCAAACTAAGATTATAAACTAGTACCTTAACCAACGGCTTTGCCCCTTTGTCAATTACTACTAGGACAACTGGTCGGAACTACTACCTATAATAGACTACGCACAGCTTACGCTCCCTTATAATAGTATAGGAATGTTACCATTTAAGTTAATCTATGGATACGAGCCACAAACATTCTTTAATTAGGATAGACCTATAGGACCTATAACGGCCCGCAAACGCCTTAGCTATAAAGAGGCCCAGATATTTGCTAAGAGAATGCACAGAGCCTAGGAGACTGCCTAAGCAATTATAAAAAAAGCACAAGAGAAGAAAGAGGCCGACATAAACCAACATCGTCGCGAGGTAGACTTCCATATAGGAGATAAAGTATAGGTGTTAACAAAGAACTAGAAGACCTAAAGGCCGAGCCACAAGCTAAACCACTAAATAGCTAGCCCCTACGAGATCCCTAAGAAGGTAGGGCACTCTTTTAAAGTTAAACTACCAGAGTTAATAAAGATCCACCCTATCTTCTCTCTAGACCAACTGTGGAAGGCCGCGGACGACCTATTACCTAGACAGTACAACGACCCCCCACCACCAATTCAGATTGCAGAGGATAAGAAATGGGAAGTTAAAGAGATCTTAGCAGTTAAGAAAGACCGCAGTACCCTAAAATACCGTGCGAGCTAGGTAGGTTACAATAAAGATCCAAAATGGTACCCCGTATCTAATTTTAAGTACTCTCCCTATAAGCTACAGGACTTCTACCTAGCCCACCCTAACCTCCCTGGACCACCACGCCAATTAAAAAGCTAGATTAAATGCTAGGAAGAAGGGGTAGATAACTATAACAATTTAGATAACAATAAGGAGCTTAGACAACGCCTAAGGGCAGGCTTTTTTAGGAGGGGGAGGTAATATAACAGTACTAGGGCAACGCCACCTGCTATACTCAGTAGACCCTAACTCCTGCTAACCAATCAGGATTTTCCATCCCCGGGATAGAAAATCGCCATTGGCTCGCTTACTACTAGCGCCTTGGCAACCCCTTTATATCTTACCAGTCTCTAACAGACTTCTTCTTCTCCTTAGCTTAGTATTCTTGTATAGTAGCAATCTACAAGCTTCGGTTTAGAAGCATTTATACGAGCCCATCACACAAAGCTAGCAAAATTAGCTATAGAATGTCTCGTTTAAGCAAGGACGCTATATAAACTATAAATCCATTCTTCCATAACGGCACCTTTATTAATTTTAAAATATTTATTTCCCTACTAAAACAAACGTATAATAACGCCAGCCGCGAACACACAGCTGTCACTAAACTTAAAACCCTATAATAACGGAACCGAGAATTTACCAGCTTCTTTTCGGAATTTTTAGGCCTTATTAGCAAACTAGATTGGAATAAAGCCGCTAAAGTTGCTGCTCTTTAATAAGCTATTTTGGATAAGATTAGAGCCTAGTTAGTAGGTAGAAAACTACCAAAAGACCTGCCCAAATTCGCTATAATATATTAACAAATTAATGAGGACCTTTAATATAATAAACAAACTCATTCTCTAAAGCCAACTATACCTTATATTTAAAACTCTATAAAACTAATATATACCCCAAAACGCAATCCCTCTCCAAACCTAAAAAGTCCTATATATAACCCTATGGACCTCGATACCACTTAATCTTATACACCCTTAGTAACCAACAAACAAAGAACTTAAGCCATAAACAAAAAATGCTTTAGATATAGTAAAAAAGGACATATTTAAAGAAATTACCAAACTTACCCTTTTAAAAAGGTCCACTGTAGTTCCTCCCAAACATTAAATCGCACTCATTCTTTAAGCCGTACTTATTCCTTAACTTATACTTATTCTACAAATTATACCCAGTTGTCACAAAGCATCTTACCTTTAGTTAACTCGGAAAACGAATCATCCTAGGGCCAAGTCGCGCCTTAGGATAAGAAGTGGAAGAGTATAAGTGTCTAGGCTCTTCTAGCGCTAATATACAACACGACTCCCTTAATATACTTAGCGAAATTCAAATACTTAGAAAATGGAAGGAGGTATAAATACTAATAGACAGCGGAGCCACTAGCATAGGCTTTATTAATATAAACTACGTAAAAACTTAACACCTAAATTTAAAGAAACTTAATAAGCCCTAAGGCTTATAAGGCTTTAATAGTAAGCCCTTAATATATAGCAAACTAACGCACTACGCTCTTATAAAGATGCAGATAGGCGAACACCTTAAATACATTTCCTTATTTATAACACCCCTAAAGCATTATAAGGTAATACTTAGACACAAATAGCTAAAACAATATAACCCTTTAATTAGCTGGGTTAAAGAAATACTAAAGTTCCGCACAACCCACTACTAAAGTTATTGCTTAAAACACCACCTACCCTATAAACATGCATAAGATTATTCAAATTTAACATAATATAAACTGCCCCTACTACAGACCCTAAGCCAAACCGATAAGGTTATAACTGCTAATTATAGTAAAGAATGTAAAGATGTTACGCCAAAACCTCTCAAAATTTATATAATACAAGCCGCACCTTTTATTTTGTTAGCACAAAAACAAGACCACAAAATCTTTACTATAACTATAGAAGACATTAAGAAAGCACTAGAACTAAAGCAATATATTAATCTTTAACCTCTTATACCTAAAGAGTACCATAATCTAATTAATAAGTTTAAGAAAAGATTTACAGACCAACTACCCCTATATTGGGATATACACGACTTTAAGATAAAACTTAAACCTAGTATAACACCAAAGTTTAGTCCGCTATACGGTATATCACAAAAAGAACTGCTTATAATACAATAGTACCTCAATAAGCATCTAGAAAAAGAATTTATTTGCCCTAGTTAATCTCTATTCGCCTTACCTATACTATTTATTAAAAAGCTAGGAGGAGGCTTAAGATTCTATATTAATTATTAAGCTCTAAACATAATTACAATTTAAAACCAATATCCTATTCCTTTAATTTAAGAAATGCTCGACTGCTTATTAAAGGCACGGTACTTTATAAAGCTTAATATAGTTGCTGCCTTTAACCAAATCCATGTCCATAAAGGAGACGAAAAGTACACAGCTTTTTGTATATAATAGAAACTCTTTAAATACCTAGTAATACCATTTAGTGTAAAGAATAGTCCTAGTACATTTTAGTAATATATTAACAATACGCTTTAAGAATTCCTTAATATATTTATTACCGCGTATATTAACAATATCTTAATCTACTCGTCTTCGCTTTCTAAATACTAGAAGCATATCTAAATGGTCCTTAAACGCCTACAAGACGCGGGTTTATAATGCGATATTAAGAAATATAAATTCCACACATCCAAAGTCACATACTTAGGCCTAATTATATCCCATAATAGAATTAAAATAGACCCTAAAAAGGTCACTGCAATTATAAACTAGGAAAGCCCTAGTAACATATAAAACATTTAAGGATTTCTAGAATTTACAAATTTCTATTATTAATTTATTAATTAGTTCTTAAAAATTGCCTAACCGTTAGTGTTGGGAATATATCACGTGTGGTTACGTGTAGCCGCGGCACTAGCGTGGCGAGGAGCCTTAAGCTCCTCGCTCTCCCTTATTCTAGATTAATCAAGTATATTAACCAACATCACTGTAACCCTACTCGAGTAGTTGTTATTGGTGAGTCACCCTGTGTGACCAACACTGATTAGTGGTTGAATACACAGTCAACTATAGAACAGCAAGGTTCTCAACAGAAGAGACAGTCTCGTGTAGGGGTGCCATATACGCTTATATGAAATGGATCCCGGCGATACTGTGCTACCTTAAACTTGCGGAAAACTAGTAATAGAAGTGTTACTGAGTACTAGGAGATACCAAGTTGCGTCTATTACGCAGAATAACTACGTTTACGAAGATTTGGTCAAGTACTTTAGGTCAGAAGTGTTACTAAACCTAAGGTCCTAAGTTAACGTCCGAAACGCGTTAAACAATATCTCGAATTGCCTACCTCTTGACAGCAAACCTACGAGATTCTATAAAACTGAAAACCCTACCTACCTTTAACCTATTATGGCGTTAACCTACCCAAAGAAGTACAAAGAAGATATTAACCTGAAGATATGGAATAAAGATATTAACCCTGCAAACGCTAAGCAAAAGGACCTGAACGGATTCTTATTATACCACATAGTACACTATACAGACAGTGAATATAACAACACTATGCTATGGTATTGCATAAAGGAGGACTTTATTGGATGGATAAAGGAAACATGGGCTCTTGCAAACAAGCTTATTATATAAGACTTCCGTAACTTCCTTTAGGAGAATGGAGTGTTTGTCCCTATAGATAGAAGCGCTATTAGAGACAATATTTAAGAGCAAGTTATTAACGCAAAAGAAGAGTATAAATGGACTCCATAGGAGATCAAGCACTAACTACGCACTATAAGGAAGCTCAACTCACGATGGAATCTAAATAATACGCTACTAAAGCAAATACAAGACCCCCCTGCTTCGCAAGCCAACAGCCTTTAGACTCCACTAACTAGACCTACATCCCCATTACAACCTATAATGCAACTCCCTCCTCTATCTCAATCTCAAATCAAAAGCACTTCAAAATTGCTTATAGAACTTGCAAAGCTCTATTCAGATCAAGAAAATAAATTTGGCGGGGAATTATATAATGTTCTCAATTCAAAACTGCGTATCTTCTACAACTGTTGCTAAAAGATAGGAATAGAGTCTGATTAATACCACAACGCCTATTCTATTATACTTAGGGGCCAAGCTAGCACCTTCTATTATAATCATTTGGCAGGAAAAGGATACGATTTTGACCGTATAATATATAAGTCAAGGTGCCACTTCAAAACAGAAGAGAATAAGCAACAGTATATATTGGAGTAGAGAGAGACTACCTTTCTAAGGATTATTGCTATAAACCCAGGTATTTCTTGGCTTAATTGTCTTTAAAAGCTCTTTAATCAACTTCAGATAATTTAGTATAGTTTATCCGAATTATATTAAGAGGACTTCAGCCTATATAATTAAGTTATTAGCGTATACTAAGGTGTTAAAGAATACAACCTTGCCCTCTTTAATCCTGTAAATACTTATAAAGGAGTGTGTGCTTAATTAAGATCCTCTATTAGCACCGCTCTGCGCTCTTAAGAAGTATAGCAATTTAACGCTTAACCCTAACCTACTTTGATCGACCCGACCGACTAATATAATTATAACTGGACTAATCGAACATATGGTGGCCAGGGTAGGAGATACGGCAGAGGGTATAATTAACGTTAACTATAAAGCAACCATAGAGGTCCTCGTAGAGGTTTATCTTAAAACAATTAACAGAAGAAATACTATATTTGTAAAAAGCTAAATTACTAGTTAACTAGGCACCCTCTTAACAAACAAAAGGAGGCATATAATAAGTTTCGCTAGAGCGCACAAAACGTTAAAAATTATAAGGTTACTATAGCCTACTTCTAAAGCTTCCTAGTTCAATATAAAGGCGAAGAAGATCTTAAGGGTAAGGTTAACGAGGCCAAACAGCTCCTTATAGATATAGAAATTAAGGACTACTCTCCTAACCAATACTTCACCGAGTATGGTAAGGTAAATAGCACACAAACTATTACTGTCCTTAACGACTAATCTACGCTCCATTCTATCACAAAGTTAGATATCTTTAATAAGCCAAAAGAAAGTTCCGTGTTCTCCTTTAATAACAGATACTCGGCAAACGTCTTCCATAGTATTATGCCAAATACTAAAGCCGCAGGAGTATCTACAGCAGGAGAACCTTAAGTTTAAGCTCTTCAGCAGCTTAATAGCTCTGTTTAGATCAACTAATTAACAGTAGGCTAATATACAATTCGCTTTAGCAAGGGTACTGTAATCTCCCTTAGCACAATTAAGGTCTAAACTCCGTTAGGATATATCACTTTCTATATTATTCCCGTAAACACCCCGTTTCTATTCTGCATCTAAGATATGGATAAGTTAGGCGTTAAGCTTAATAACCTTAAGAATATGCTTATTTAGGGAGAGAATCGGGTGCCCGTTATACGCAAGTAGGGTTACCCTTAGTTGCTCCTTTAATAGCCAGAAAGGAGCGTTGCTTAAAGCCATTTAACTAAGTCAGAGTTACGTTAACTACACCGTCGCTTTAGTTACCCATTAGTTTATAGATTGCTTAGGGTTCTTTAGCAAGTAGGTTATAAAGTTAAGGCTAAGACGATTAAGCATCTTATAAAGTACTGCTATTACTGCTAAATAAACCAGAAGTCCCCTAGCCGATTTAAGTTTACCCTTAAAGATAACTACAACTTTAACTTCTGTATTATTATTAATATTATATATCTCAGCGGCAAGCCAGTACTCTAAGTTATTAACCTTTTAACCTTTTTCTAAGCCGCACGCTTCCTAAAAGATATATCAGCTAGGAACGTATGGGATACTCTCTAATTATATTAGATTAATGTCTACCTAGGATCCCCTAATTAAGTTATTTACGATATAGGAAGGAACTTCTTATCTATAGAGTTTCGGTAATAGGTAAGGGCAATGGAAATTAAGGTTAAGGAAGTCCCTATTAAGGCATATAATAGTGTCGGAAAAGTAGAATGATATTATACGCTATTACGCTAAGCATATAAGATTATTTCTTTAGAACTAGAGGGTGTTAGCAAAGAGCTTACCTTATAAATGGCTATTAAGGCTGTTAACAATTCCGCTAGCCTAGATAGGCTTATACCTACATTACTAGTCTTTAGCGCCTACCCTTAAATGACTAATAATTCTCCACCATCTCTATCTATTATGTAACGAGCTGAGGCTATCCGTAAGGCAATAAAGGAGGTGCGCCGCATTTACACCACACGCTAGGTTAACGACGCACTAAGAATAAGAAATGGTCTAAACACCTTAATTATAATAGATCTACCACTCCAATCTAAAGTACGGGTATGGCGTAAGAAAGGGGGCTGGTTAGGCCCATATACACTTATCGCCATTAAGGGTTAAACTTGCACTCTTTAGATGCCCTATAGACCCACTTAATTCCGCTCAACCGTTATTAAGCCCTACTATAGGGACAACAGTTTTAAGCCTTTATAGAATGCTATAGAGGATACCCTAGAGGAGAACCACAATTAACGTGCTCTAGAAGGCGACTATAATTCTAATACAGTTATAGTAAATATGCCGTAACTATGACGCGGTAAAGGTTGTCTAAAAGGATTATAAAATTGCTAATATCTTATTAATTTTAAAGAGCAATTTATTGCCGCCATTAAGAGTAGAGTTAAGTTATTAATGGCCTTTATAACAGCTAAAGAGAAGGCGGACTTTAAGCTCGCAAAACAACTCTAAAAGGAAGGCCGTATTATAACTCTAGGAGCCCCTTTCCAAGCATCTAATAAGTAGGAGATCGACGGTCTTATTGTAAGAGAAGTCTTTAAATTTAAGAAATATAACCCTACTAAGTTTAATAGAGTTCGCATCTTTAAGTTAAGAATGGTTAATAAGATTAAAGGTAAAGCCACCAATACCCCATTTAAGAAGTCAAAACTGGTTATTTAAGGTTATAACGATAACGGTAAGGAAGTAATTCTTATATAATCCCCTATAATTTAACAAGCTAGTTAGCGAGTTATTATTATGCTAGCTCCCTCCCTAATAAAGAATAGAATGGCGGTTTATTTAAGAGATATTACTTAGGCCTATACCCAATTAAAGACGCGCCTTTAGTGCTTAATACTAGCATACCTTCCAGAGCAAATTCACTACCAATATCCTAAAGATACGATCATGGTTGTACTTAAGCCATTATATAGAATTGCAGAGGCAGGAACTTATTAGTGGGCTATTTATAGTAAGCACCATAAAGAGAAGCTCTTAATAACTACTTCTATATTTAATCCCTGCTTCCTTATTATAACTATAGGAACTCCATTCGGAATCATCGGCATATAAACTGATGATATAATTATCTTAGGAGACAACCAATTTTTAGCTCTTAAAGAAGATAAGCTAGTAAAGGCAAATCTTATAGCAAAGCTAAAGGAAAAGCTTAATTTAACAACACTATTACTTTTTAATGGATGCATTCTCTCCCTAAACAAGGATTCTATTGCTTTGCGCCAGAAGGGTTAAGGTAAGAAGATTAACATTATTAACGTTAACTCTCTAAAATAAGAATATATGGAGCAACGCGCTCGCAGAGCTTATATTGCTTCTATCTATTAACCTAAGGCTTTATTTAATCTCTCTGTTGCTGCCTAATACTAGGAACTAACCAAGGATAATATCCTTGCCCTAAATAAGCGTCTCTCCTGGCAAATAAACTATTTTGATTGGGGACTACTCTACGTGCCTATTAGTCTTCCCACTACCAAGCTCTTTGTATTTATTAATAGATCGTTCGCAAATAATAAAGATTTTAGCTCCTAGTTAGGATATAAGATTATTATCGCGAACGAATCTACTGGAGAGAATAACTTCACGATCCATAGCAATCTTATCTATTAGAGCTTAACTAAGAGTAAGTATATCACTTAAAGCGTTCTAGCGTTAGAGATATATAGAATGGTTAGCGGAGTTAATATAGCAATTGCAATTAGAACTACCCTAAAAATAATTATAGATTAACTTGAACTTCCCGCTATCCCTATAATTATGTGTACCGACTTATATTCCCTCTATAAGTATTTAGTTAAGCTTGGTACCACAAAGGAGAAGCGCCTTATAATTAACATTATAGCACTTTGGTAATCTTACGAACGGCAAGAACTCTTTAAGATTTAATGGATTAATGGCCAAGATAACCTAGTAGATGTAATAACAAAGGCAAACCTAAATAAGGCTTTAGAAACGTTTGTTAACACAAACGTTCTCTATATACGAGTTAAAGGTTGGGTTAAAAGGGAGTAGAATTCTACTACAACTATTTACTAAATTCCACTGTAACTGTCTACCGAATTCCACCGTAACTGTCTACTAAGTTCCACCGTAACTGTCTACCAAGTTCTACTGTAATCTACGGATACTAGTTTCAGCTAGCCAATTAGGATTTTCTATACCCAGTATAGAAAATCGCTATTAGCTCACTTACGCTTAGCGCCTTGGCGCCCTTAACACAATATCCACCCTAACTCCAAACAACCAATTAGGATTTTCCATCCCCGGGATAGAAAATCGCCATTAGTTTACTTACCACTAGCGCCTTAGTGGCCCTCGCGATATATCTGCCTACCACTCCCTAATAATTATTCTTCTTCTTCTTTTTCTTAGCTTAGTATCTTTATTAGATAACAATCCGCAAGTTTTAGTTTAAAAGCATTTATATAAGCCGTTATATATTGCAATGGCAATAGTAAGTGAGGAGGATTGATACTTGTTACGCTAGTTAAGCGGTATTTTATATATAGATGGCAACCACAAAAGAAGAGTTGCTAGTGTTGGGAATATATCACGTATAGTTACGTGTAGCCGCGGCACTAGCGTGGCGAGGAGCCTTAAGCTCCTCGCCCTCCCCTATTCTAGATCAATTAAGCATATTAACCAACATCACTATAACCCTACTCAAGTAGTTGTTATTGGTGAGTCACCCTGTGTGACCAATAGTTAGTAAACCTAACAAGGAAGAATATAAAATTTAAATAGACTACTAAATGCAAATAAGCTTTTAACAACTTAAAACAACATTTTATAACCACTCTAATTCTTGCCCACTTCAACCCTAACCTTAAATATATTATTAAAACAGACTCGTCTAATTATGCCCTAGGGGGAATATTATCGCAATACAATAAAAACGGTAAGCTATACCTAGTAGCCTTTCTCTCCTAAAAGCTCGCCCCTGCTAAATCAAACTACAAAATATACAATAAAGAACTACTTACAATTATTAGATATTTTAAACAGTGGCACCCTAAGCTTAAAGGATCGTTATTTCCAATACATATATTAACGGACCACAAGAACCTACAGTACTTTATAACTATAAAGCAATTAACGTAGCGCCAAATTTATTAGGCCGAATACCTTTTACAATTTAATTTTAAGATTATATACTAATTAGGCAAACTTAATCAGAAGCCTAACACATTAACATAATAATTATAAGACCTACCTGCAAACGCTTTAGATAAACAGATTATAAATTAATTACGGATCTTACTACCCCCTAAACGCTTCAAAAAACTACGCCCTATATTCCTAGATACGGAACTTAAAAGAAATAAATTAGAAATTAACAAATAGGAAATAGAAATTAACAAGCTAATAGAATACAAATATAAAAACAACACATAGATAATTAATATAATAAAAGCAATTCAAACAGGAAAATAACAGCATAAGAATATTACACTCGCCAAATACGAAATCCAAAATAATCGATTATACTATTAACAGAAGATAGTAGTTCCGAATTCCAAACCTTTATAATTTAAGATACTCAAATTCATATATAACTCCCCTATAGCAGGACATCCTGGCCATATAAAGACTTATAAGATCGTTTAACAAGCATATTACTAGCCTATAATACACGACTACGTACAAAAATACGTTTAAGCATACAGAATATACATACGTGGAAAGACCTCTCATATAAAGAAGTAAGGAGTACTTTAACCACTACCAGTTCCAATACAAAGATAGCATAACATCTTAATTGACTTTGTAGTCGACTTGCCTAGCAGTAACAGGTTTATAAACATCATAGTAGTAGTCAACCATCTTATAAAAATGCGACATATAATTCCTATAGACTTAATTAATACAATATTAGTAGCCAAATGTTTTGTTAAGCACGTCTTTAAGCTATATAGACTTCCTAATACAATAATATCCAACCGTAAAAGCCAGTTCGTTTTAGACTTCTAGCAAGCTTTATACAAACAATTAAGCATTTAAACATAACTCTTAACTACATTTTATCTAGAGACAGATAGCCAAACTAAAATCACAAACGCGATTATAGAACAATACTTATAAATATACTGCTCCTACCTACAAGACGACTAGGAAAAATGGCTGCCTTTAGCTAAGTTTACTGCAAATAATATAATAAACGTATTAACAGGCATAACGCCATTCTACGCAACCTACAAATAAGACCCTTAACTTAGATTTAAACCACAACCTAAAATCAACACAACAGGACCTATAATCAAACAGATTCAATTAATTAACGCGCATAACTTCGCCAATTAAATAAAGCAGTTAACGGAACTATTACAAAGTAAATTAACGTACGCTTAAACATTACAGGAATAGCATACGAATAAAGAACAAGCTCCCATATAGGACTTTAAAAAAGGTAATATAGCCTACCTAAATATATAAAACCTAAAGACTCAACAGCCCTTAAAGAAACTTAATTAAAAGTTCGCAAGCCCATACCAAATTAAGAAGAAACTGAGCCCATACACCTATAAGCTTATTACAACCTTTAAAAAATAATCCTATAACTCACAAAGTACCGCCGCCACCTCCCATAATTATTAACAATAGTAACGGTTCTTACTTCATTAACTTAATTAATAATATGCAATAGAAACCATAATCTAAACAATTCAAACTTCTTATTAAGTGGGAAGGATATAAAACACAAACCTAGGAAACCTATAAACAGGTTAAGGCCAACGCGCCTTCCCTAGTAAAAGAATTCCATAAAAACCATCCTTCGCGGCCTACTCCAGCTGGATAGACATAATATAAAGGTAAATAACTGCTACCTAACACAAAGATACAAAATATAATAGCAGAAAACTTAAAATCAAAAAGAACTTAAACCATATTACAACACTTATAAGGCAATAAGTTATAAATTCTCAACCAAATCAAATTATTTTAGACCTTCAGCCAAAAGGGGGGGTACTATAACGGGACTAGCCTAGTTATAGTAGGAATATCTCAGTAAAACACTCAACAGATAAAATCCAACGCTTTAATTAAATTCTGCCAAATTCTGCCAAGTTAATTAAATTCTGCCAAGTTCCGCTAACTTAATTAATTTCCACCAGTCTCCACCAAATTCCACTAATATAATGGAATTTGGTCAAACCCTATTAAAATCCGCATAGGCTTATACCCATGCGTCTACTACTAAGACCATAAATATTTAGTTATAAGTTTCCTATATTCCTTTCTCTTCTTTACGCAACATCTTGTACTCTGCAAGAGCTATATACCCATAGATTTAGATAGAATTTATATTATTCCTTCGAATCTTCCCCAAAGCCTCTTCGCGCCCTCACAGTGATATATATAGAGGAGCAACGCTAGACGCGCCCTAGGGTCTATATACAAGCGATTTAATTAGCCTAGGAGTTCGCAGAAGTTTGCAGGAGTTTGTAAAAGGTTATAGGACTTAGCTAGCAATAAAAGTAGACATAATATAATTATGGTATAGATAGTGGTGGAAGGAATAGTTTATAGGTAGTAAAAACATTTAATTCCAAAACACGGTTAAGGTTTTGCACGATATATCTTATGCCTTTAACTGCATTATAATTAGCTTTTATATATATAGAATTAAAGATTATTACCTTAAGATTAAAATGCATCAAATAAAGCATTAATAACTGTTGGTGGGGTCTTGGTAGAGCCAGTTAAAGTTAAAATACACAATCCAAAATATTTAATTCTCACTAAAGCAACTCCTATAAGCTCTTAGATGCTCTATAGAAGATTTTGTTGGGTAATAGGGGGTGTATAGGGGGCTAACACTAATGCGCTGTTCTAATTGGTCTAGGAGTTAGTAGGAGTTAGTAGGAGTTAGGGCGCTATTCTAATTAGTTTAGGAGTTTGCAGGTGTCACAAAGGCGAGGTCTATTGGACATTCTATATTCTCTATAAAGCGCGGGTCACGTGCAGGAGTCACATGCACTGCAAAATCTCTTCATCTTAGCATAGAGCTTAGGGGCCCCCCTAGACAGACACAATTAACAATTAATTAATATCATTAACCAAACCTTAAATCTATTATCTTTATTATCATGACTGACTCGTATTGAGTTTCGTGACAGTTATAAGCCCGGTTTGCGATAAAAAGGACCTATTTTCCGCTCTTTTAAATACCCTATTGACGCTAACAACCTTAACGTCAATTAGAGATTAATTAATTGATTAATTAATTAGTAATTAAATTGGCTATTAATTCAACTATTAATTTAATCATCAGTTTAACTATTAAATTAATTATTAAGTTAATTAATTATAGTTAAATATCCAATCGCTTATTAATCCATAAGATGCCTATATTAGACACCCTCACCCTCACCTACACAGAAGACTGGGAATAATGGCTTGCAGAGGTCTAGGCAGTTGCAGACAAGGCAATCTGGCCATACATTAATCCAGATAAGGCTGCTCTAGAACAGGGTCTAATAACGGAACCTATATAACCAAATTTCAAAGACTTTGATTGCAATGCCTTGACGTATACACAACTCACTACAGCGCTATAGAAAGGTTATGACAATGTAAGGAAATACTATAACCTAGATATAAAGTACTTCTATAGGTAGTAAGATCTTCTGCAAGAGGTCCGCAAGTATATTTTGGCACATGTATCGCCCTAGAAGAAGCTCCTACTTAACCGAAGCCTTACGGTATAAGATTGGCTGGTGAGGCTAAAGAAAGACACAGAGCCTACCAAGGCCTATATGTCAGTAAAGGCCCACTAGCAGTATACGGAATTGTTAAAGGGGCTTAATAGGACAACTAAAATTAGCCATTGGGTCGACAAATAGGAGCACGCTATAAAGCTTATAAGAAGTATTAACTTCTATAAAAGGGCAACGGCATCTAGCTTTAAGATATCGCGCAAGCAGTTAGGCCGTTAAGCGATACCCTCTATATAATCTATATAGACCAGTTAAATGACCCCGAAAAGAATGCATTATTAAAATACAGAAAGGTCGCTAGGAGGCTACATAAAGCCTTCCAGAACAACGCCAAGAAGACTATAATGGCAAGGGGAAGTGGATTTAATGCAGACTTTGCAGAAGACAATCCCACTAGTAATGTAGAAGAATTAAAAGGAAGAGACAGATCTCGCAGCCGGAAGAGGGCAGGGACAATATTAATTAAAGAAGGGTTATCCTCTTCTAAGAAGTTAAAGAACCCTAAGTGCCTAGCATGCGGTATAAAAGGTTATATCCTTCTAGATTGCTAGACCGTCTTTAAAAGTAAGAGACTAGAAGGCTTTAAGCCGTCTAAAGGGATTATAAAGAGGGTGAGAGAAAGGCTAGCCACAGACAAGGGTCTTACTGCCGAAGTAAAGAAGCTTAAGCTTCAAGAGCAAAATGCCATTAATAAAGCCTAACAATTAATGGAGGTAATAATTAAGAAGAAGATTAAAGGAGAAGCTAATATGGTATTCCTGGAATCGTTTTATATAGGTTAAATCCATCTACTAAAGCTGTTAACTATTCTTGACTTAGGGACCACTCTCTATATCTTTAATAACCTCTCTCGTTTCTACAACTTTAGGAAAGCCCTAAGGCATAAATACGTCATCGCCGGCAGCTCAGAAGTGCCTATACTAGGTTACGGCGATGTTAATATACAAGTCACAAAACTAGACAAGAGTAAGGGAGTTCTATATCTTAAGGACGTTGCCTTCTATATGGACTTTAATACTAATCTAGTGTCATTCCGTTTACTATAAAAACGAGGGTACTATTGGGACAATAAAGGAGAGAACAATCTTTTAGTTTAAAAGGATAACTTAGTCCTATATTAAATAGAAGAATGTTACGGATAATAGACTATTAAGTATGTCTAATTAAGGAGCTTAAAATCCGCATTTAATATCCGCCATCTACCGCGCCGCTAATGGGAGCGCAGAATATTATTAAGAGACGTTTATCTAGATTTAAAAGGCGATGCATAACTATGGCATCTACGTCTAGGGCATCCAGGACCTATAAGCCTTTATTATTTAGGTATTAACGCCCTAGGAGTCAAGCTTTAAGGCCCTAAGATAATGGAATGTTAGCATTATAGTCTAGCTAAGATTAAGCATTAGATCTTATAAAGGTCGTTAGATTAGAATATTAATAAGCCCTGTTTTAAGCTCTATATTAACTAGACCGACTTCGCTAAAGTATAAGCAGGCTTTGTCCGAGTTATATTTATATATAACGCGTTCTCAGGGAGATTGTTTCCCTACTTTATAACAACACATAATAAAGAAAAGGAGACCCTCTGTGTCCTAAAAGACTTTATTCCATGGATTCGCCGCAAGTATAAGCTTAATATTAGTGTTATTAAAGCTGATAATAAACTTAGGAGAAAGAAGATACTTAACTAGCTATAATTACAAGGCATTAGCTTTAAGCCTTTAGCGCTATATACCTAAGCTCAGAACAGTACCGCCAAACGCTTAAGGGGTGTAATTATTAAGAAATTACGTGTAATAAGAATCACTGCCAACCTACCGCATAATCTATAGAACGAGATCGTCAACTATATAGTCTACCTTTAAGATTAAACGCCACAGGAAAGCAATGGATGGAAATTGCTATATAAGAGGTTCTATACCTTCCTAGTTAATAGGAGAAGAAGACTGTAACTAGCGCATCTAAAAGCCTATAGCTGTAGGGCGTACGCGATGACGTCGGATATACAGCTAAAGAAGAGAAGGCTAATAAAGCTTAATCTATAAGCTTATATCGGCTACCTTATTAGCTATAACTCTACCAATATCTACAGGATCTAGATCCCGCATAAAGGAATCGTGATTTTAACGAGAGATATTATCTTTAATAAGACAACGTTCTTTAATAGCAAGCGGACCGACCTATCAGATAAGCTTATTACTAAGATAGACACATTAATTAAAAAGATTAAGCTACCTAAATCGCAGGTAAGAAATAAAGCCTTACTTAAAGAGGACGAAGAGGTCCTAGAGCTAGCTATAGGGGTCAAATTAGATAACAATAACAAGCCAATTTAAGACTTTAATTAGGACGAAGATCTTAAACTTGTAAAGGCGCTAAAAGATACTTACCTTACCCCTCCGCTAATAGATAAGGAAGATAAAGATTTACCCTACGCTTTCTATATTAAATACCCCCTTAATTAAGCAGCTATAGCTTACTAATTATTCCCCAGAGACTATAGTGGAGAAAGAGATCTAGAGGTTTAAGTTAACTTAACGCTAGCAGTCAAATTAGACTTAACGCTAGCGGGCCGTACTATATAGCAGGAGCCGTTATAAACCTTATTTTAACCTTAACCAAAATTAATGGAACTAGAATCAGCATTTAACACTAGCCGCTAAGATATTAACTAGGAGTTATTTACAAGAGCCTAGGAGAACTGGTTTATTAATTTTATTTTAGAGAAGATTACTTTAATATTCCATAGAGCTTTTCTAGCTAGAAGAAGGTTTAAGGATATTAAATTGCATAAGAAGAATCTACCTCCACTCCCACAGTTACTAAGAGATCTTAAGACACACCCTTTCCGAGAGCAATTTATAGAAGCTTAGCGGGTCCACCTTAAATCACATTATTAGATAAAATCCTTTTAGGAAACCAACAAGAAGTATACTAAGGGACAGCAGGTACTAAGCTCCATATAGGTGTTTATTTATAAAACGGACAAGCACAGCTTTCTTCAGAAATGTAAGGCGCGATTAGTAGTCTGCGGAAATCAGCAAGCCCCAGGGGATCTCCCTACTAGAGCTACTACACTTACAAGTGCCTTATTTTGGACCCTTATAGCAATTACGGCAAAGTTCGACCTAGAGACTATCCAGATAGATACAGTCAACGCATTTGTTCACTATAACCTCAATAAGGTGGTCTATATAAAGATGCCGCCGGGCTATACAAAGAATGGTAAAGTACTGCGTCTAAGGAAGGCACTCTATAGACTCTAACAGTCTCCCTTATTGTAGCAGAAGAACCTCACCAATTCGCTAAAAAAAACTAGAATTTAAAGAAGTTCCTCAGGAGCCGTGTGTTATGCTTAACAGCGGTATTATGGTATTCTTCTATATTAACGACATCGTCTTCTGCTATTACAAGAAGGATAAGGCAAGAACTAAGGGGGTGATCTAAAAGCTGCAAAAGGAATATCAGATAAATATTCTTGGAGAACTAAAATAGTTCCTAGGCATATATATGCTTAAAGATCGTCGTCTATAGAAGATCTAGTTATCCTAAGAAGCTTATATTAAGAAGATTGCTAACTAGTATAAGATAGATCTTACTAGACGCCTCCCTAATACCCCTATAGCAGCTACCGAGCTCCTCCCTACCACTACAATTGCAGGCAAGCCCTCCGTAATATAATATTAAAGGAAGATAGGATCACTGCTATATACAGCTATCATATCGCAACCGGATATCGCTTTTGCAGTATTTTAATTAACACGGTTTAATCAGAACCCAAGTAAGAAGCATTAGCGGGCCGCCAATAGAGTAATTCAATTCCTATATTATACGCGGAGTATGTTAATCTGCTATAGTAATAAAGATTAAGGAGATAGAGCAAGATTATTTATCTATGCCAGCAATACATTGTTCGCGGATAATACCGCAGATCGGAAGAGCTCACAAGGCTATATTATAACGTTATTTGGTGGACCGATTGCCTAGAGGGCTAATAAGCAGGATACTATAATGACATTAAGCACAGAAGCGGAATTACTAACGCTATCCCAGACCGTTAAAGAGGCTATATTTCTTAGTAGGCTGCTTAGGGCAATAACCCTTAAGCTATATAAGCCATTAACTATTAATTGCGACAATACACAGACCCTCCGATTGATTATAGAAGACGCAGCGAAATTAATAACGAAGCTTTGATATATCAACATCCACTAACACTGGCTGCGGCAGGAATATGCTAAAAGACGGGTGCATTTCAGGTAGAGGTCCACGAAGGAGATAATTGCTAATGGCCTTACAAAGGTACTACAGAAGCAGAGATTTAATACTTTTATTCGGATAATTAGAATGGTCGATATTAAGGAGCGCCTAATGGCTAAGAAAAGGATAGAAGCTCTAAGGGATTAATTAATTGCGCAGAAGAGAGAGACAGACCTAGAAATTATATTATAGCTAACACACTAAAATCTGAGCGAGATTAGGTTAGAGCTATAGTAGTATAGAAGACAGGGTTATTCTGATCTTTATATAAAGCAAGCTAAAGCCTATACTAGAGCTTTCGTAGTCCTAATTTAGCTTTAGACCTCGGATATAAGTTCGAAGCTAAGGGGGTGTGTCACAAAGGCGAGGTCTATTAGACATTCTATATTCTCTATAAAGCGCGGGTCACGTGCAGGAGTTACATACACTGCAAAATCTCTTCATCTTAGTATAGAGCTTGGGGGCCCCCCTAGACAGACACAATCAACAATTAATTAATATTATCAACCAAACCTCAAATCTATCATCTTTATCATCATGACTGACTCATATTGAGTTTCGTGACAGCAGGCGTTTTAAAGGGTCTATGCGTTATCCCGTGTCACAGAACAAATCTTCTGCGGAGCGTCTGATTTATGAGATAAAATCAGACCCCTAGTGATACGTGCATTCTGCTCCTTATCACCAACGAATTCTCCACCGAGGGTCTAAGTAGGGGTACGAATACACAAAATATTACATATAATAATAACGTATTTCACGGGTAAGCTGGTCAAACAGGTAAGCTAATTACTTCAAAAACACACCAAAAAATGGAAAAATCACACTTTAATATCTTAACAACCACTTAATAATAAATTTTAATAATTTAAATTTGGACTTTCATATATACTCTCTAGCTCCTATTAAAGTTATATAATAAATAGTTGGGTGGTTTTTAAAATAGTAAAATTTAGGGGCCAAAATGAGGCAAATCACTATATCTTAAAAACTACTGAACCATTTACTATGCAACTTTAATAGAGGCTATAGAGCATATATAAAAGT
>Ga0307507_10004168_pt1 | contig 26213 bp, 22 predicted proteins | sample 7_EM_MG_FD_207223 | JGI IMG/M metagenome (GOLD analysis project Ga0307507, IMG submission 207223) | Populus trichocarpa ectomycorrhiza microbial communities from riparian zone in the Pacific Northwest, United States - 7_EM | ecosystem: Host-associated > Plants > Roots > Unclassified | place...
GCTTTCCCAAAACGAATTTGAATGGAGACCCCTGCATGAGGAAGCGTTTCAACAAGTCAAACACCTAGCCAAAAACATTACCACACTCCGCCCAATTGACTATCAATCACGCCACCCAATATAACTCATCACTAATGCTTCCAAAGTTGGAGCAGGTGCATGGATAGGCCAAGGGCCCTCACCTGAGAAAGCGCACCCTGCAGTATTCCATAGTCAAAGATTTGCAACAAGTCAGCTACACTACCCTGTACATGAACTCGAACTTCTCGCTATAGTGGATGCAGTCCAGCCATTTCACACCATTCTTTATGGTACCAGGTTCACTGTGCTAACGGACACCAAAGTGCTTTCATTGTTCCTATCACAGACAAATCTCCCTTACCGCCAGACTTGATGGAGAATATTCCTCCAATGTTACGATTTCGACATCATACACCGACCAGCCAAGGCCAATGTCCTGCCAGATGCCCTCTCAAGGATATATGAAGAACGAGAAGCAAGTGCTAAGATGATCCTAGTTGAACCCACTGAGACGAAAGCCATAAAAGGACTCTATTCCACCATGACAAGCAGCGTCAAACACAAGCTCCACCTCGCTCACACTCTGGATCCAATTAAACAACCTTCTTTCATCTCCCCAACACCTCTTGACCCCTTTTCTATACCTCAACATCTATCAATGTGCAACGTTGAACATGGCCCCATCCTAGACTCTCCCAAGGAGCAGGAAATAGATCACGACCCAGGTCCTTTGGAACCCGGACCCCATAAGATGGCAACCACCCTTGCAGAAGATATCGACGCCATGCAGAGCAAGAAAGGCAGCACCCAAGGATAATCTCATGACCCTACCAAAACCATGATTCTCATTCAAGTAGCTCAGACACAGCTTGCTGCACTTGTGTCAAGATTTCACAGCCCTTCAAACAAGATGGAACGATCTTCACACCTTAACACAATCACCAACTGCATTCGCAGAATTCATGACTCCAATACCAAACTGGAATTGATTACACTCGCCAGCTCAGGATACCAAACAACGCCATCTGTTACCGCTTCCAAACCTCTCAGGAATGAGTTGGAACAATTTCTTATATCGACCGGACATAAAGCCAAACACTGGGCACAGTGTGTATGGGATGAATGTGAATCCTATATGGAAGAAAGTGACCGCCACTACTACCCCACTGGATCTCACCATATCCCTGCGCCGAGCCCCCTCTATTGCAACCCATGCCCCATTACGCCACACCATTCAAAGCGAAGATATGGGGATTAATGTGCTATCCCTCCCACCTTCACCGATGATAATCGATATCCTGTCTTCCATACTATAATCAACAACGATAGTGGACCAACCTCAAACCACGGTGCTTAAGAAGAACACTTACTGGTCCCTGACGCCCTCGTCGATTACGATAACCCTTTCCCCGAGCGCCCCTCTAGAGCTGGTAATATTCGCGCCTTGCAGCTCTCCCAACATCTCAAAGGCAACTGGTATAACAGACTGCGAAAAGCCACAGCCACGGATCCTCTCTAAGACATCGTCAGCAAGAACCCCAACCATCCCAGTTGGATCCTTATGGACGGACTTCTTCTTAAAAGAGGGCAGGATGACTGTCAAGATTGTCCATATGTTCTCTATGAAGCAACCAATGAAGGAACTAACATCAGGAGTGAAATCATTGGAATCACCCATGAACAAATGGCCCACATGGGAGCCCACAAATGCTTCAAATACCCCTCAAAACATTTCTATTGGATGTCTAGGAGAAGTGATTTCAAAGACTATATTCACAGATGTCAACTTTGTCAGATGAACAACCAACCTACTACTCTCCCTGATGGAGTTGTGACCCCTGTCCCTGTCCCCAGAGAACGATTCTCTTCGATCAATAGACTTTGCAGGACCCTTTCCTACTGACAACAAGAGGGAACTGATCCTGGGTGTGTTGGATCACTTCACCGGGTTCACTTACCTCATCACAGTCTCCCACAACATCACAGCAGTAGAAACTGGTTACCTCCTCATTGAACGAATCTTCTCTGTCGAGGGTTTCCCTACTTCTATCGTCTCAGATAGAGACCCCAAGTTCCGCTCCCGCTGCTGGATGCAATTCATGGCTAATATCAAAGGTGATCTCAATATGGCTACTACCCATCATCACCAGAGCAATGGCCAAACAGAACACAGAATCAGAACAATACCCCAATGTCTCCGCAATTTCGTTAACCCCAATGGCAGCAAGTGGACTCGTCACCTTCCCCATCTTCAAACAGCTAGCAATGCTTCTCCTGGCCATTCATCTAAACTCTCACCATTAAAAAATTACCTTTTGACGAATTATCAACCGCCTCCCTAGTGTCAAAGTCCGCCCTACAGCTCTCCCTTGTGCTGATCACATAGCTTCTCAAATCATGAAAAACCAGCAGGTCGCCAGAACCGCCCTCCAGAAAGGACGAGCCTGTCAGACAAGGAGTAGCCAGAAAAGACGCAAAGCAGGACCACATATTACCCCAGGCAAAACTGAAGTTACCACCAGGTCCGAACCCTATTTACACCATATTGGACGAAACCACAAACTAGTTGGACTCTGGTTAGGACCCTTTTCAGTCTCCAATGGAGCTGATACACACAGTAACTACAAACTCAACCTCCGGTTACAATTCTCTCTTCTCTGGGTGGTACTTGCAGCAGGTAACCGATAGTCTCCTAACAATCACTTCCTTTTAGCTCCATAGCTATTGCGATAGCTAAGTCCCTTGACTCCTATCTAGCAACGTCGATCGCTAGGCTCATATAAGACTGTCGTGTCTTGTTTGCCGAGAGCTTAAGAGATAAAGATCTTTGTATTGAAAGTATAGTGTATGAAAGAACTTAGATGGTTGCGTGAAGAACCCAAATCTCCTGCCCCGAGGGTGCACTTATATAGGGGTTCTTCCCTCAACCCTAACCCTGCGTGACTCATACTCTCGCGTCATGCGACTCATGACTCATAGTGAGTCATAGTGTGAAATCCATCAGGTGACTCGTCCGAGTCATCTGCGCCTTATCTCGCAACCAATCAAACCCCATAAAACAAGTCATGTGCCCTAATCGGGTCACATGCGTGTAACCCATGACTCATAACTATGAGTCATGTGTGAAATAAATAAACCACATGACCACAATCATGCGTCATGTCAAATATCAACCATTAACAATACCCCAATAACACTCTATTGCGTCGTCATGTAAACTCCTATGAATCAACTGATTTCATAGCCCGAAAGATAACAAACCAATGACTAATAAGTATTAGTTATGTGTGAGTCTGCCTTGCTTAGTCACCGTTTATGACACTTCCCTTCTATTATTTAAGCCATCCGCCCTTGGATTTATCAGAGCCAGCTTCCAATCTACCTCAGACCAGAGCTCATGGTTTCCCAGGCTTCCCTGAACCCAGCTCCAGAGAACCAGTCACGATCGCTCCCTCAGGACACGAAGAATGGGAAGTTGAAAAGCTTCTCAAAGATTCAATTTACCAAAAGAAACGCGAATTCCTAATTAATTGGAAAGGCTATGACGAAATCGAAGCTACATGGGAACCTCTCGATGTCCTTGAACGAGCCAGTACTCCCCTTAGAACTTACTGGTTTGACACCTATAATGAAACCATGCCCTTGCACCTCCTCTGGACTCATAATGAATGTTGGTCAGCTTGGACCGTCCAGACACCTGAATTCATTTATCTATCGCCAGAACTTGATCCTGCCGGATTGCTGACACCTATCCAAGTCTCTGACTACTCTGAGACTGAAGCCTATTACACCGTTCCTTCCCATGACGAGTCTCAGTTGGAAACCCAACTGAAACCCAGCATGTATTATTCTCTGTTCTGTTAGGTGGAATGTAACGGAATCTACTATTATTGCTTTTATTCCTTAAGATGACATTGGATATTGCCCATTAGGATTTGCCCAGTAATGAATCATTCCTTACCTTGTACCTTCCCCATTGTTATAGTTTCCTATTAGGTAGTAATTTCCTTAGCTCGCTTATTACTACCTTTCGTTCCTTGTACCCAATTGGAAAACTCTATATATAACTGGTTTCGTACATTAGTAGTGATCACTTACTTGTTTGATTCCATTACGTGTTTTGTAAGTTATATCCTGTCGCCTCTACACCTTTGTTTCTGGACTTAGTTGTTTTCGCTTCTACCTTAGCATAGCTTAGCATTCTCATTTGGACAGGATATTAGTTATGATTTATTTGTTTTTCAAGAGTTCGAGATCCCTTCACGATTTGGACTCTCCAGCCTTACAGGAACCCTCACTTTCAATATCCCAAGTTGAACGATAACTTTACTAGTTTTTAACCTTTGTTATATCTCCTGAAGAGATTTCCATCGATGCTTCTCCTCCTTGACCAATCAGTCTCGCCGGATCTCCCTCTTGGATCTCACTATACTCAGGAGTAGGTCACACTACTGGAGCTCTCAGAACCGAGCGAATCCCTGGAGTGGAACTCCTAGGGAAACTTTCCTGCATGCACTCTTACACACTATCCTGCACTCCAACAAAAACATCTTTGGAAAACTCCTAATTTCACACTCCACGGAAAAAGAGACTTAACATCTCTTCTCTGTTTTCATACACACTGCCGCACTAGAGCCCTACTGTCTTCAAACAACTAACTGTGGTATCACATCTCCCTTTTCTTGAAAGGCCCCCATTGCAATTATTAGCCATCACTCGCCTTGTCGTTAAATACCTTGATCACAATTAACTTCTTAGAATCAGAAAAGACAAGTTTTGCTTAAATTCTCCAATATAGCTTTGGGTATTCGAGAAAGGTGTGTCCTCGAGATCTTGAAACTGAGAGCGAGGGGGACCTTTAACTTTACTAATATTGTGATAACTTAAGTTCGTGTCCGTGATAGCCAAGTGAGCTGAACACAAATGGTGGGAATTGTGGTGGCCTCATTATGGAACCAGAGAGTAAATGAACTAAAAGATGGAAGTTTACTCGTCTGTGGCCAAAATCGCGAAAATATTCACAGAATGGCCTCATTGAAGGATCGTTGTCGGTATCCCAATTTGGTTACCAATGTCCCTAATGGCTTGAATGTAGGATCGGACAAACTACGTACTATACCATAGTGAATTACCAGGTTAGTGCGCAGTCCCCCTACACCTGACAGCTAGAGAGAGCCACAGCATGTAGGCTCGAGGGGCTCCGATACGGTAAACTCCGACGATTAGCCTTAGTCCCTTATGTCTAGCACATATCAAGTAGCAGTACGTGTGGGTATATGTGAGATATGCCAGTGGGGCTAGTTGATTCCTCTATAACGATTTTCTGCTCTGTATTTTTGCTTTGTTTTGCTTTTGAAACTGCTGCCCCGGGGGTGGCAGGAAATCATAGTGTAATAATACTATCTCTATACCAAAGTGCGGTATCAAACCAGCCTAAGTACTGAAGACTTAGACTAAGTTGTTGTAACAAACTTCTTACTATATCGCAACTACCAAGTGGTTACTAATAGGTAAGTAGGCTTGGTCTTTACTAGATTCTCAAAGCAAACGGAAGAAGTAACTGTTGAACCACGTATATTGCGAACTCGGTCTGTTGAAGTCGGCGCTCTGTAAGTCCGAGGAATATCAAATCTTAAATCCACTTGTGAGACTAACCGGAACCTGGTTAACCACAACAATAAAGACTCCAAAATGGTAGCCTTCAAACATTTATATAACACACATCTAGAATCAAACAATACCTTGACGCAAATACATAAAATATACTGAGTATCAAACAATACTCAAAACCAAACATACAACTCCCTGAGTCTCATACAATACCCGAAACCAAATTTAAAATATACTGGGTGCCAAACAATACTCGAAACCAAATATATAATATCATGCGTACCAGACTCAATCTGATAACATATCAAGTATCAAACCATATTCCAAAATCAACCTATTAACTAGTACCGGTTACACCCCAAAAACCATATGACAACATCATTTCAAACATATCACAAAGAAATCTCAATCACCTCCCTATCGTAATTAGTGTCCAAATAGCGTTCCCAGAATCCCAAATCCACCACAGGGGCCTCAGAGTGTGGTTCATAACTATCCTTAGTAGGAGTAAAACAAACTCTCGATAGCTAGAAAAAAGCCGCAGGAAATACCTCCCCTGGCATGTTATCAGTCCACCATGCTTGGACCAGGTCTTTCGCAGGTTCGAGCCCTTCCACTGGCTCCCAACTATTCTCGCTACTGGACTATCCTCGGCATTTCAACAAGAACAATTGCCGGCCATGGTGTATACTATACTTAAGAATCCTCTCAACTTCCCACTATTTCTAGGGATGGATCATAATAGGTGCCTGTTTAGGTGTGGGCTCTTTCAGGAAATGGTTGATCATTGTTTGTGTGGTAGGGTTTGACAACTGAGCCGTCGAACACGCCGGGCTGCCTTCGATATATTCTCGCATTCATACTAATTGTCTAGTTCTGGGTATGCTCATCGAATTCAACAATGCCAGAGAAGCCCCGCTATCGTGATTGTAGCTTCCTGGACGTACCAGATTCCATCGCAAATTAGTTCCCAAATATCATTACCATTGCCGCAATCTCAAAAGGTATAAAATCGTCCCTCCTCCTGGCATCAGTTGTAGTAGATTTAACTCTTCGTAGCTTTCGGGTCTGATATGCAGCATTCCTGATATCATGATGTTCGTTGTAATAATCGTCCGAGGCTGGAACTGTCGAAGGGTAGACTGAGTAGGTGTCTAAGAGAGGGTACTCTCGTCCATATCCCGCTTTGTCTGAAAACATGTTGACAGTATCAGAGTGACAAGGGTCAGAATATGCTACCACCTGGGGGCCAGGGGTGAGCCAATTGGGTTAGTGGAGGTTGGTGAGGTTTCTCAGGGCAGTCTGGAGTTCGGTGATCTTCCGTTCAGCTTGTCCCTTCGTTTGGTCATGGTCAGGCGAAGCCATAATGTGATCGATTCTCATACTCTTCTGTGTCTGTTTCCAGCACTTAGAGGTGAATCCTGGGTCAGCATCAGTGACAATCAAGGTAGGTACCCCCTTAGGGGTTAAGATATGGTGCCGGAATTGTTTGGTAGTTTTCATTGCCATTGCAGTTACCTAGGTTGGGATGAGTCAGCGGAATACCACAGTGCAATCCAGCACCACGAGGACCGATTCCTGCCTGTTCAACTTGGCAAAGGGGCCAATTCAATAAATAGCAGAACTCGAAAATATCGCACTGGGGAAGGGAAGGGTTTGGGCTTCACGAACTGGTAGGGTGATTCGTTCTCTTTTGGCCTGGTATCGCTCGCATTGCCTAGCCAAGTCCCTGCAGTCCTTTCTCATTTCCGGCCTGTCTATATATTCAGATACATAGCGACGATTCCCATCTGCGCAGTGGTGTCCCTTGGTGTGGACTTCGCTAAGTATTAGTTCTCTAAGTATCTCTCCATCAGTCTCATGTCCCTTTGATATGTAGAGAGTGTGCTCTCCTCCTCGAGTAGTGGCATAGAGTAGGCCATTTCGAACGCGGTCGTCTTACCTCTTTCCTCAATGGCAAGTATTGCTGGAGTCTTAGCCCAGTTGGTAGACAGGGTCATTCCTGTACCATTTGATCATCTCTTCCCTCCAGATAGCCTCCATCTCCTTCATAGCTTGAACCCTATTTCTCTAATCAATGATTTCTTCCAATATGGTTACCTCACACTCTTCTTCCTCTGCAATATCGTTATATACCCAATGCAGATTTCTGTTGTGGTGGGGTAGCTTTGGTACTTCAATAACTGGGATAACATTGTGGGAGGAGAGTGGTCCTCTATAGTGGGGTTTGGGAGGTGAGAGTCTTTGGTCCTGGTCCACGTGGCACTCAGGGCTTTCGCAGGGGACCTGTGTGCTACTTCAGCCCAGGGTTTTATGTAGTATTTTCTTGATCTTTGATAGCTCTGGTCTAGGTCGAGGGGGAAGGATTGTCTTTTCATGAATCTCGAGGTCCATATTGTCTTGCATTACGCTCTCCTGGAGGTCCTCGAGTGGGGGGCTGCTGTGCAACACGGCTGCATATACTTTATTCATAATCTTATCATCTTCATGGACCAGGCACATTTGCACCAAACAATCTGACCAATGCTTCACGCAGTGGGGGTTCTGTTCGCCACTCTTGCCGCTGCTGATGCTCCGATAGGCACCCCTAGCGTTTATAGAGTCCTTGTATCTGTAATCGCTGGGATCAAGTGAGGCTTGATTGATACTCGAGTTGCTGTTGCAGTCCGAGTAGTGGTGGTTGTAGTTGATCTCGAGAACTTTGAATCGAGAGATGTCTTGTGGCTCGGATTTGGTGGAGAGGGTCAGAGGAAAGGTCTAGTTCCCTGAATCTTCTTGCGTAGAGTCTTGCCAAGTATCGCAATAGCTTTTGTGTTCTGTGTAAAGGCGTAATAGAGCATCTGCTTAATAATTCCGTTATCCTGGCCTGTTTATTATTCTCGCCCTAAACTGGTGTATCTATCCTTGCCATCCAGGCTGCAATCTTGTAGGTGTTCTGCTTGTTTTAAGGACCCTAGGACAGGTAGCTACAGGTGACCACCTGACAAGTTCAAATGGTATAACAAGAGGCAACCAGAGTAAGTCTGGTCTGTATACGTGGGATACCATGATAGACTAAGAGTTAGTACAAGAGTCTACCTGTGAACCTTAGTAAAGGTTAACCTTATATATAAGAATGGTAATCAAGGATAGCGAGAGGTACGTCATTAGATATAGTAATCTTTCTAAGGGATTACTTTTTGGAACACTAGTAAACAATAGAAGGGTTACACGGCCCTTGGTGAACACTTTACTAGGTGTCACGCGGAATTCCATACAAATTTCGGGTATGCCACGGTAAAGTTACACTACTTTTGGGAATCTAATTGACTTACATAAGTTGGTCCAGTTACCCTTCCGTGAGACTGAATTACCCAACCTTCGTCGGAGAAAACAGTCCCGGAGTATGTTATAATGACAACTAGTATGCCTGGGATTAGATGTTACAGGTGCTGGTGGTTTCTAAAGGCATGCCGGACCTTGGTATCATTAAAGTGGGATTCAAGTCCCTCCTGGGGTTGGAATGAGTGTTCAACACGTGTCCCTGACAATGATGAATGAGCGGTGGGCAGAGGCAAAATGCCTATGTAGTTCGGAATCTCCATACTACATTTAAGGATTAGAGATGCCCTCATCACTCTGAAAATATCATAGTTCTTCATTGGCCCAGATGCTGTTTGTGTGTTATATAGGAGATGAAGGTTGACTGCCCCAAGGGAGGTCTTCTGCATTGGCTCATGGAGATACCAGATAAGTATAGACGGGGTCTTACCTGCCCTTGGGTAGTAATAGAAGCCACCGGGATGTTTATGGCAAGATTTAGGGACAGGTTAGATTGAGTCCAAATCTAGTCAGGTAAATGTTGGGAGTCAACCCCGGGTAGAGTAGCTTATCTGTGGGAATGTTACTAAATTCAGAATCATATTTCCAATCACGGTAGAGGTGGTCAGCATTGTATTGGCTCCGGGCAGCGCCCGAGAAGGACAACACCACCATGCATTCTACACAGGTAGCTTAATAGGTAACCAAGAATAGTATAGTGTATCAGTAGAATCTGTGACTACCAAGCTTGCCTATAAGACAATAAGGCTGATGGACAACAGAGGCTTATAGAAATAAAGGCTGCGAAGTTTTCTGTAGTACACCACTTACAGGACAACTATGGGAAGAGGTTTTCTCTCATGCGGTTGTATTCGACCTACATGGAAGGAAAAACTTCAGATTTGGGGACTTAAACATGTCCAAGGTATCCGACAACTCCAAATATGAAAATGCATGAAGAACTGTGTCAGGATAACCCTGAGCTGAGAAGGGTGCTCACAAGAGGTCAGAGTAGTGATGAGGGCTGTTGGCTTATAAACTATTCTCCTTAAACTATAACACGAACAACACTCTACCCTGATAACCATCCATCCTCGAGAACTTCAATTGAGTCCAGCTTTCAGGCTTAATGATGTTAAGTTTTACAGATTGATTCTTTTAATGAATTTATCCTTATCTGTACTTTGACTTTGAGTCTTCGGTGTGGTCGCAACCTTGCAGTCCATCCTTCCATAAGGTGCTGGCGTTACACTATATTGTTAAGCTCTCACTCAACTCTTATCTTGAGAATGGTTGATTTGACCGCATGTTCGTGACATTTTTGAGTACTGGTATCTTGTCTAGAACAAGTAGCCCAGGGTGGAAAGAAATATGTCCTTCAACATGGGTTGAGAGAGCTTACAACAGGACCCCAGTGAACCTCCCAACTTCTTCAACTTTGGTGCATTCGCAGACCTGTGAAGCTTGGGAAGGCGATCCGTGACGGGAATTATTGAAGCAGCGTCTATTGAGGGGCCAAATAAATGCCTGAAATCGTCGTAAGAGACCCCAGCGCTCCAATGGCTTCCATCACATATGATCCCACTACTGAACATGGATTCCGAACCATGCCCAAGAGGATATCAATTTGGAGCCATTCACCCACCAGATATTCAAACCATATATCCTACAGGAAGGTGGTCGAAGGTTCCCAGAAGCCCAATCCCAAAAAGAGTTTTTTGTGGAAGAGTGTCATTCTCCTTTTCAAGAGAACATCACCGGCATGGGTACCGAGTGGCTGGCATGAGGCAAGAGCCATTACGGTGAACAGGTCATGTCCACCACTTTACTGAATCGTCGGCTCAAGGCACTTGAACAGGCGGTGGAAAAGGGATGGAGAATTGACTCTTACAATGATGTAGTTATGAAAGAAGCTTCCCCACTCCTGCTGGTCAAACACAGTTAGTAAAGTTATCCCCCTCAATTCGCAGAAATAATGGTCTATCCAGACTGGCACCCGGTTTTAACGGAACAGGCCAGGAGAGGTAAGGGAATTGATGGATCTGATAGCCAACCACAACTATCGCTATTCGCTATTGCTGTCCTCGCAGATATTCCTTGCAGATCTCCTACTCCTCCTACAGAATCAGTTCGGCAGGCTAATACTGGACCATGAGTGATAAGCAGGAGACGCCTAAGAACCCAATCACGAATTGCTCGGGCTTATCCCAGATAAGTAGAGCCCACTACCGGGGCAACTCATGTTGCACAAGAACCACCTTTGCCTATGACCGATGTAACTCCTTTGCTCGTGTGAGCGACGCCACAACCATTCAGTGGTACGCTTCCTATATCAGTACCCCAGCCCTTGAGAGGCCAGAGGGCTATACAGGATTTACATGCCTGCCCGGGGTAGGGGCGCAGTCGAATACCGTTTATTGTTCCCCTACTTCACAGAATCGAGGAAAGCGCTAGATCAGTAGTTGCTTTTTATGATACGATGCCGTGTCTCAAAAGGGATGCAGACCAGATGGAACCTGCTCCAAATGTTCTGAATTTGCAAAATAGCCAATGTAGACTTTGTGATGATTGAGACCATCAGAACATTGGTGAACGTCTTAAGTTTTAGCAACTGGAAGCAAAAGGTTTTGAAAGGGTCACTGACACCAGAGCAGAACGCTCGTCCCCTCCTGTGTGACAACACAATGATGCTGATGAGCGCTTGGATCCGATGTTGGAACACCACTTTATCGGATGTGATGAACCAGCAGTCCCTCGAAGAGGACATGCTGGTTTAAATGATATTAATAGACCTCCTGGTGGTGGAAATGTTGGCTGTGGAGGAGATCAGGGTGATTCCAATTTCTCTAACAGTAGCGACAAGTACCTCTCGTCCCTTCCCGATCTTGACAAGTTTCTAAGTTGACCAAAGTCTGAATGGAGAGATGCCAAGAAACGACCGTATGAATCATGGACTCATGCTTTTACCCACCTTTTGCCAAAGTCGACAAAGAAATCTCATTGCAGGCAGAAAAAAGCTTAAAAATTGTGGATTAAAGGATTAAATAGTAACCCATGGGACACCTAGCGATTCATCCAGGACGTACAAATTAGGTTTGATTACCTCTGTCACTGCAAGTTGAGTGGGATAGATAAAGTGAGCTTGATTATTGTACTCCTTGACAGAACTGCCAAGAAATAGTATGATAGCATCCACATTCACATCAGTGAGGATGCCGCAAAACGTTCCATAATTGGCTCTAACTCAGATCACAAACTTCCAACCCAGGTTGGGTTTCGGAAAGGTCTTGAGTGCAGCTTTTGCAGTCGCGCGAATGGTGATCGTGGTAGTCAAGAGTGGAATGGCCTGTACATGAAACGTAAATAGGTAGACCCACTCTGTGATGAACTAATTTGATTATTGGCTATCGTAGATTATGCCGACAGGAAACCTATGAAGGAGTAGGCCCATATAGGCATTAGACTCAAATTGCATAATGCCTGTGCGATGAAGACACCACGTCCCGAGAAGTACATGCACTACCTGGACAGGTTAAGACAAACAGGAGATCTTGCGAGAATGTAGGGTCCTTTAACCGGACGGTCCCAGGTGACAATGATTCCTCTCACCAATAGAGGGGTGACGTGAGAGGTTCATCTTCCAAGAAGTAACGGAAATAGAAAAAAATGTTTTTCGCGAATCGTAACGCCAAACCATTTGCAGGCCCAAATAAGCCATCCTAACAGAAGACTTCTGAGTAGCTAGAATGGCAGAAGAATATTCCGGATACTCTGACAGACAAGCGTCGGCGGTGGAAGCAATGTAGAAGGTGTGAATAGGAAGGTGCTTTCTGAAGAGCGGGTACGTTCCCCGAGCCAGTGGTTGCTTCTTCATGATTAATTGGTAAGCGGAAGGACTCTGATGAGGAATCCACTGAAACTCCTGTCCCAAAAGCCCGACCCTTCGAGGTGGCTCCCGTAGTTCAGAAGCTCACTAATGTTCCTGGTTTACCTCCTCAGATACGGCAGGTAGATACTGATATATCCGTTTAAGGTAAGACTTTGTCTGATGATGACAAAATCCAAAAGCTAAGACTATGCACAGACATAGGAGAGTATGTGAGGATCCAAAGGTTCGCAAGGAAGAAAGGTGAAGAGGTAAGTCCCCCCCACCACCTTATAGGAAGACAAAAGGTAGACAGACTATAGGAATAGTTGGTTACAGCTTTTGGGATTTCGTTTGTACGGGTATGGTTAGGGTTATAATTTCTTCAATTTGGCTTTTCATTTTATGTTATAGTTTAGCATTTATTTGTATGGTTTACGGCAGGGTGGAAGTGATGAGCAATGAAGAAATTCTTTGAAGTTTATCTGAGGAGCGTTATGTACCCGAAATCATGCTCGTATGATGATACACACTCTATCTACATTTATTACTGTCACAAACGGGGACTAAGCAAGGCAGAATCTCACATGACTAATAGTTAGTAGTCATTGGTTTGTTATCTTTTACGCTATGAGATCAGTTGACTCAAAGGATTTTACATGAAGACGCAATAGCATCTGATTGGTTTATTGTTGTTGGTTGATGTTTGACATGATGCACGATTGTATTCATTTGATTTATGCATCTGGCACATGGCTCATAGTTATAAGTCATGGGCTTCACGCATCTGACCCCATCAGGACACATGACTTGTTTTATGGGTTTTGATTGGTTGCGAGATATGACACAGCTGACTCGGACGAGTCAGCTGCTGGATTTCAGACAATGACTCACAATAAGTCATGAGTCACGTGACGCAACGATATGTGTCATGCAGGGTTAGGGTTGAGGCAAGAACCCCTATATAAGTGCACCCTCGAGGTATGAGATTTGGGTTCTTCACACCACCAGCCAAGTTCTTTCATACACTATACTTTCAATACAAAGATATTTATCTACCAGGCTTTCGGAAATCAAGACATTAAGGTCTTATATAGGCCTGGCGATCGACGTTGCTAGATAGGAGTCAACGGACTTAGCTATTGCAATAGCTATCGGGCAAAGAAGAAGTCATTATTAGGAGACTATTGGTCACCTGCTGCCAGTATCACCCGAGGAGGAGAGGATTGTACCAAGTACGGAGCAATTTGATAACCTCTAATAACCTGTTGTGGCCTCTCTTCTGTCGAAAGGGAACAGAATTATGTAACAGTTAACCATGGTCCTTATGCGAAAAAATCACAATAGTGAAGAGAGACCCAGTAAGCGGATAAGGGTTGTGGGGCCCTAGCAACCGACTATGTCAATACATGTCAAGTTCCACTTGGATTAGACACATAACCAAAAGAGAAACAGGGGTGAGGCTCTGTAAATATTAGACAGTGGTGCTACAGGAGCTTTACCTAATACTATTGGGGTAAAAGAAGCACAGCTACTGTGTATTTGAGGAGGGAATCCAACACCTATCGCTTATGCAAATGGCAATCATATCCCCGGATCTGGGAATGAGTATACGCAGACTGTTAAAATGCGGATTGGCAATCATGTGAATACTAAATATTTTGAACTTGTTGATATGCCTGATACCAACATTGATGGCTATCTACCAATTGAGTGGTTGAAGAACCACCATCCAGACATAGAGTGGGAACAAAGTAGTCTTAAGTGGTGGTCTGACCACCATAAAACTAACTGCGTAATAGGTAAAAAAGGGATGAAATTTGTATCCTGTGAAGAGCTTTTAGCTGAAAATGTCGATAACATCAAGTATTTGGGTAGTGTTAACTATACCAGGAAGGATGGAAAGGACATTACTCTTAGCCTTTTAGCTGAATATAAAGATTATACGGATATCTTTGGTCAAGAAAAGATAACTTCTCTCCAGCAACCCTCTGAGTTTGACAATTGTATTGAATTTGAACCAGGGGCTCAGCCATCTTCGGGACCCATCTACCCTTTGTTCAAGAAATAATTAGAGGTCTTATACGACTATATCAAGGAAATGGAAGTGCAGGGAAAGAATAGAAGATACTCATCCCCAGCTGGAGCTCCCCTGCTCTTCGTACCTAAACCTGATGGGACCCTTCGGTTATGTCTAGATACCTGAGTATTAAATAAGGTTACTTTTAAGAATAAGAATCTTGTACCTCTGATGACTAGGCTCAGAGATCGGCTGGAGAAAGCTACCGTGTTGAGCAAGTTGGATCTGAGAATAGAGATTATTGCATCTGTATGGCTGTGGGTGACCCATGGCAAATTGCATTCAAAAGTTCTTATAGACTCTATGAACATATGGTGATGACCTGTGGGTTAAGTAATGCCCCATTAGCGTTCAAAAGTATGATAAATCATGTTTTTCGAGATAGGTTAGATGCAGGAGGAATCGCATAAATGGATGATATACTAATATATTTGAAAACAATGGAGGAACATGTCTCCTTGGTAAGGCAGGTTATGGAAAGATTGAGGAACGCAAATCTTTGTGTTAGTATTAACAAGTCAAACTTCCATCAGCGAGAAATAGAGTTACTAGGATATCAGATAAGTGATCATGGAATGGCTATAATGAGTATGAAGCTAGATGAGATCAAGGTGTGGTCTACCCCTTAGAAGGTAAGAGAGGTTCCAAGCCTCCTGGGCTTTGCAAATTTCCATCAGCGGTTTATTATAGGATTCAGCAAAATAGTAAAACTTTGAACCGACTTAACAAAGAAAGTCATTAAATGGGAATAGACCCCAATATGTCAGAAGGAGTTTGACCATCCGCAGGAAGAAGTTACAACGGGTCCTATTCTGACCCGTTTTGATTGGATTCCGCCAACTAGAATAGAAACTGATGCGAGTGGCTTTACGTTAGGAGCCATCCTCGTGGAATTTTCTGAAGACGAGAAACGGTATCTAGTTGCCTATTACAGTAGAAAGTTCTCCGATGAGGAAGTGAATTATGATGTCCACCATAAAGAAATGTCAGCTATTGTCGCCACATTTACTGAATGTGATCAAGTGTTACGATCGTTCGATGAGGAAATAGTGGTCTACACTGATCTTAGGAATTTGGAATACTGTAATAATACCAAAATCCTAAGTCGTAGACAACACTGTTGGGCAGACTTTCTACAGCCATTTAACTTCAAGCTAGTATCCTGAGAAGGTCGGTTAAATGGAAAGGCAGATGCTTTGGCAAGCCGTAGAGAGTACCGCCCTAAAGTGAGGGGTAACTCTTTGCCATGCACATCCTGCGCTCAGGCCAATGGCACATACAGGAGGAACAAGACATCTTGCGCCCACCGCTGTTACAAACTCAAAAAGGTTTTTGCTTATAGTCAACATTCTTGGCATCACTCAAGACTGCCCTAGAGAATGATCAAGTATACTTAGCTGTATTCAATGCTGTAGTGAAAGGAGAGATAGATGTGGATTCAAATTGCGGCATAGAAAACGAGCTACTTCTCTATAAGAATAGATGGTCTATGGCTAAGGACCAGAACGTAAGGCGAACAATCATGGAGGCTGAACGTGATTCACGCATCACCGGACACCATGAAACATATAAGACTATTGGAAGTATAGGAGCAAACTTCTTTTGGCTCAGGATGGATGAACACATCATACAATAGGTGAGAACCTGTTATTCTGGTCAAAGAAACAAGGTCATTCAGGACAAGAAGTTTGGGCTGCTAGAACCTATTGAAGTTTCTATACGACGGTAGAATGCTATCTCCATGGACTTCATAGTAGCCCTACCAGAGTCCCAGGAATATACGAAGTTTTGTGTCATTGTAGACAGGTTTGCTCAAATGGCACACTTCATTCCCATCAAGATCCAAGTTTCCATTATGGATCTTGCTCTTATATTTCTAAAGAATGTAGGGCGATTGAATGGAGTCCTAGAATCGATTACATTTGATGCTGATACCCTGTTTACATGCAGGTTTTGCCTAAGCCTAAAAGACCTATTAGAAGACAAGGTGAAGGTGTTCACTGGGTTCCATCCAGAGACTGACAGACAAACTGAAAGAGTGAATCAGACTCTTGAACCCTATCTCTGCAGTTACTGCTCATATCGACAAGACGATTGAGTCTCATTGCTGCCACTAGCTGAGTAGGCCTATAATACATCAACTTCTGAATCCTACATGTTGTCCCCATTTGAGATCAAGTAAGAGTTCGTCCCGTGGACCAAATGGTCAGGGGTAGTGTCAGACAGCCAGTGTATTGACCCAAATAGTACACTGTGGGTTAGGGATTGGCAAGGAACATGGCTAGATATCAGAGATATTTTACAAATGGGACAGATAAGGCAAAAGAAATGGGATGAGCAAAAGTATCTCTGATGTCCAGAAAACATAACCCTGGATAAAGAATCGCAGGGGTGTGCAAAGAAGGCGGATGGTTGAATGTTGAAAAGAAAGAATCTCTGAACCAAGGGTCAAATGAAGAAGCTTGATCACAAGCAGGCTGAATCCTTTGTAGTAAAACAAAGAATTGGGACAGGAGCTTAAGAGCTGGAATTGCCACCAAGATGGACAATTCATCATGTGTTCAATGTTGGGTTATTAGAACCTTACACGGAGGATCTACTTGGACGCCCACTGGATAGTTCGTCTACGGCTCATATTGGGAACAATATGTATAAACTAGTAGGACAAAGCTATTCGTCCGATCGGCAGCAACCGGACAACCCCTCAAAAAACCCACCTCAACGAACAACCACTCCTCAACAACCATGCCTCCAGAAAAGACTGGGGATCTCACCGAGTTTGAGAAAGGGCAACTTGTTGCCTTGAAAGAAAAATCTCTGTCTTTTGCTCAAATTGAAAAGATCTTAAGTCGTCACAAGAGTACAGTCCTAGGTTTCTACAACCGGTTCCAAAAGAGGGGCTAGCTGAGCAACCTCCCCATGCCTGGAAGAGACAAAATTATCGATACCAGAACCCATCGCCCCCTAGTCAGAGAGTCTAAGAAGGCACCCCATCTCCCCTTATCCGAATTGCGCAATGAGGTTGCACCACATGCCTCAGTCAAGACCATCAAGCGAACTTTAGCACCTGTCAACATCAAGAAGTGGAGAGCCAGGAAAAGACCATTTCAGAAAGATGAGCATGCTGTCAAGAGGCTCGCTTGAGCCAAGAAGTATCAGGATTGGACACAGGAGGACATTGAGGGGGTCATCTTTAGTGATGAATGCATAGTTGAAAAGTCCAAAGATGCTAAGGGTATTTGGGTGGTGAGAACACCTGAGGCAAAGTGGCATAAAGACTACATTCATGGGTTTACAAAAGGATCTGGGATATGGTTAATGGTATAGGCTTGTATTTGGGGTCAAATAAGGGTACTCTGATTCCTATTTTTGACAAGAGTGTGAATAGATTTGTATATAGTGGAGTTTTGAAGGATGGCTTAGTTGATGTCTGGCAGGACGTGGAGGACACAGTTGGGGATCCTATCTTTCAGCAGGATGATGCAAAGATCCACACTGCAAGAGATACCATAACTTGGTTTGCAGGAAACAACATACAGGTTATGGAATGGCCACCCAATTCCACAGACCTCAATCTTATTGAGCACTGTTGGAAGACGTTGAAGGAAAAGCTACACCAGCGCTTTCCCAACATTAACAATACTAAGGCGGGGCTAGATATTGTTAAACGATGTCTAGCAGAAGCTTTTGATGTGGTTTGGATTCTCGATAGAAAAGCTGATTTTTTGGAAAGCCTGTGGGAGTCTATGCCTAGGAGAGTGGCTGCTGTTCTAGATGCACTGGGATGGTATACTAAGTATTGATGTTCTTTCTCTAAAATTTTAGATGGAAGTTTTCTTATATATACTGGATATGTAAATAGATTTTCAGTTCATTCTAAGCAATTCTGGTTGTATTGATAATAAAAGTATGGTGGAAGTGGGGTTGCCGTTGCCACGCCGGACAAAAAGCTTTGTCCCCGTACTTTATAATTTAATCATACTTATTGGATTAAGACCTGTCGGGATGAGCGAGCTGCTAGTCATATATGTACCAGACTAGCTTATCAAAACCCAGGATTAGATTACCTGATAAAATCACTGATTAGTAGATAGAGGTATCGCAGCCCCCAACTGTTACTTATCATACTGAGATACCCACACACACAGGGTCACCTTTCTCTCTCAGAATCTTTTAATCTCAACCTCTCCATCTTCCTTCTCTCTTCCTTTAATATCATACTAGTCTTTTGTTTTCAGAATACGAGTACACTACCTTTTTTTAGACAACTCTACATTACATGTCATACCACTCCCAACTACCGGTGTTAACATTACCACTTACATCTCACCCCCTTCTCCATTTGGTTAAACCTCTCTTCCTACCTTGCTCTCTACACCTTTCCACATGTAATAATCCTATTAATCTGAGGCTTTCTTCCTTGCTGGGGTGTACTCTCCCTGCCCGGCGCGTTATTGACTATGGACAATCTTTCCTTATTTTAGTATTGCTTTTAGATATTTATCCAACGTATCTAGCTGATATGCTGACATGCAAACATGAGGCATCACTGGAAAGCCGGGTGCAATGCAAGAAAGAAAGAAAAAAAGAAAAAAAAATAAACCTATAATGGAGAAAAAGAAAAAGAAAAATAGAGAATAAGTCCGTATAAAATATTACATACAGTAGAATTATAAAATAGAATCTAACACCAAGCAATAAGTATACCCTGAAGTACTTTTCTGAAGCCACTGATGATAAGAATCCAGCCATGGGAACTTCAGCCTGGTTCACAAATGTATTTTACCCACAACTTCTACTGAACTGAGAAACTGAATCCAGTACCGCATGCTGTTAATGATACATATATCTCAGTCCCCTACATCCTGTATTTTAGTTTTATACATGTATTTATGGCCTTAATCTTATATATTTATATTTGTTTTAAATATGATTAGTAAATTTTGATCATAACTATTGGATTAAGACCCGTAGGGGTCAGAGGGCTGCTAGTAGTGAATGTACTCTAGCAACCCGCTGCGGTAGGTAACGGCGCTGAGCTGTGGGTACGGTACTGTAATAGAACTGCACATAGTTGCAGGCAATCAAGTGAGGAATCGAAAATCATCTTAGTTAGCTCTACCTCGCATGAGATTGCAAGAACGGGTTTCCAGCATGCATCAAGATCAAGGAGAGCACTGCGATGCTTAGGCAACGAGGTGGGAGAAAATCTGACTCCTTCATTCATTAGATTTGACACACCGCTATCGATACCAAGCGAGCTAGTCCCACGACAGGCCTTCAAGACGTCTGTTCATGGTAGCTCAAAATTTGTGCTATACAGTACGTACTCGCGCAGGGATGAAACAATCGAAAAAACCGATCAGGATGATCTTCAGAGGTATTAATGTTGGGAGGTTATGGATAGTGCAGCGGTAGGCGATAGAAAGATAATTCACGTGTAGATTGGACACTTCGTCCACCCTCTCGTTATTGCTATCTAAAACATCTAACGGTAGAGATAGGTGTATACGTACGGTAAAACATAGGTAGCACGTCCTGATCCTTCCATTGATCACCGCACTTATCTCTCTATTTCTCTAAATCCCCTTGTTCCTCTCTACACCCCCCCGATATCAAAGGAAAGACATGTGAGTCCAGTCCCTTTCGTCAACTGCGAAACAATCTATCGCACTCTCCCTAACCATCTACAATGTATGTAAAACAGTCTTTCAAACTCTCCCACATACTCCAAAGTCAACCACATCCTTCCGACAGGAGGTAGTGAGTGGGTATTTAGTAAAAATTGGAAACTATAAACTCTGGCAGATACAAGAAACACGGAGGGTAGGCAAAACACATGATCTCACCGATAGCAAGACATTCCAAGCCAATAATAAGCAATCGGGGCCCATACAAATTGGCCTCATAGAAACTACCTCAAGCTCATAGAAAACCTCTAGGATCTCCAAATTGAATGTTTTGGGAAAGCGACACCAATGCAACTACTCTGGGTTTCTAATTTCTATAATCCGTGTTGCTTTCTACAAAGTTGATTTATTTATTTTCCTGGTCCGAGTAATGCTGGATCCACTTAGAGAGGTGGGGAATTTCCCGCAAAGTTACCGATGGGGTGGGCTTAAGCAGGGTATTGGCACAAAGTTCGGCGAGATTCATACAGTTGCCGGGTGTCTATCAGGTTGCACAAGAAACCCCGCTTTTCTTTAGCCCCCAGAAATTCGGGTCGTCGATCCTCATCACCCATCATCTGCAATCTCCTAACCACTAAAAACAGACAATGTCGCAATATTTCAGCAACAACGCCAACGCCTTAAACACGATTAATGTGTCAAATAATTTTACCGTGGCCGACGACCGATCTAGTGTCCTAGCCTGGCTATCCCCACTTGATCCCAAGTTAAGGCATCAGGATATTCGAGACCGTCGAGTCGAAAATGTAGGAGAATGGCTCTTCCAAACCCAGGAATTTAGAGGCTGGTACGAAGGTAGTGGGGGAAGTGAATCTTAGCTCGTTGGTGATAGACAACTTGTGCGATCGGGAAAGGGGACAAGATGTGGCCGTTGCATGTTTTTACTTTGACTTCGCCTCCCGAAAGGAGCAGTCAGCGGTGAGTGTGCTGGGCGCCCTTCTCAAGCAGGTTGTAGGCGGAATGAAAAAGGTGCCGGAAGAAATAGCGCCAAACACAGGTGATTGGTGGACGGAGCCCGCAGCTTGCCGATATTATCAAGATGCTACAGATTACCTCTTCCGAAAAGCGTACCTTCATATGCATCGACGCTATCGACGAAGGCGTGTCAGGAAATCGGGTCAAGCTTCTTGATTCGCTAAATCAAATTCTCCGGAAGTCTCCTGGCACTCGAATTTTCGTGACTGGAAGACCGCAAATTCAACCTGAGATTAGAAGGCGTCTTACTAGAAAAGTAGCGAGTCTATCCATAAGTCCCAAGAGAGATGATATTATAAGATATATTCACAACAGGCTGGATGAGGACACGGATCCGGATGCGATGGACAGTAGTCTGGAGGCAGAGATCCTGAAGAAAATTCCTGAGGATATTTCCGAGATGTGAGTAGAAGTAACAACACTGAAGCTACTTCACGTTCTCCACTAACTATTGTGTGTACAGATTCCTGCTCGTATCACTGAATATCGATGCGATCCTTCAAGAAACCACTATCAGTCGCAGGCGGCAGAAGCTGGGCGCAATGACCGATGGTCCAGGATTGGGAGATGTTTATGATGCGACGCTGGGTCGGATAAAGGGACAAGGTGGGGAGAAAGCGAGGCTCGGGATGGCTGCTTTAATGTGGATCTCCAACTCAGAGCGTCCCTTAAGGGTCGATGAACTGTGCCATGCTCTAGCGGTCAAAATCGGGTCGCCGAACCTCGATGCTGACAACGTTCCTTCAGTGGGGACATTGCTAGCCTCGTGTCAGGGGCTTGTTGCGGTAGAGAAGGAGACTTCCACGGTCCGGTTTATCCACTTTACTGTTCAGGAGTACCTCCGGGCCCATCCCGCGCTTTTCGGCTTAGCCCACTCGGCGATGGCAGAAACATGTTTAACTTATCTCATTTCTGAGCAAGTAAAGGCCCTCTCGACTAGTCTTGCCTTCGATTTTGAAGATTCCGATCTTCAAAGCACACCATTCCTCGAATATTCTTCTCTATATTGGGGAATTCATGCGAGAAGGGAGCTTTCAGAGTGTGGGAAATTGTTAGCATTTAAGTTCTTTGATGACTGCAATAACCATATATCAACCCTAATCCTTTTAAGAGAACAGGAGCATTACTTTTGCGATATCGATTTAGATAAACTTTCCCTGTTCGGTGGATTGCACTGCACATCCCTCTTCGGGATTGTTGAGATTGTGGCTAGTTTGGTAGAGATGGAAGGCTGTGACATCAACCAGACAGACTGTGTTAGTAATACACCTCTCGTATCGGCCGCGATAAATGGGCATGAGGGAGTGGTGGAATCATTACTCCAACGGGACGATATCAACCCCGACCAGCCGGACAAACATGGCGAAACATCACTCGCTTGGGCAGCTTTGAATGGGCACGAGGGAGTGCTGAAAATACTACTGGGCCGGGACGATGTCAACCCTGACGAAACAGACATATCAGGCTGGACGCCGCTCACTTGCGCTGCCTTCAACGGGCACGACGGAGTGGTGAAGATACTACTCGGACGAGACGACGTTAACCCCGACAAAGTCGATAATGGCGGCAAAACGCCACTCTCTTGGGCTGCTGAAAATGGCCACGAGGGAGTTGTGAAAATTCTACTCGGACGGGACGACGTCAACCCCGACAAGGAGGATCAAACAGGCCGAACCCCACTCGAGTGCGCTTCTATCGCTGGCCATGCTGGAGTGATAGCGCTACTACAACTCCTAAAATCTCCTACCCTTAGAACTGCCTGATGCCCTGGAGACATCTCTCCTTACAGCTTTCAAATACCGACAGTGTTCCCAACGGGCTAGGCCACTCCGGAAATGGCCTAAGCCGATATAGGCCGGATTCGAGCGGCCTGCGAAAGCCTATTAGGCTTGATAGGCGCCTATAGGCTTGGTGATTACCATTGGGAATAGATCGCTTTAAGGGTATCTTGATTCCCCCACTAGTTTCAACTTCCGCGCCATCGATCTTTTCTAGAATTAATTTATTTAATTAATTAACTACTGTATTTCTAGAATTTTTGCTAATAAAGTGAAATTTTTCTTGTATTTTCAATGCTATTTAGTAATCGGAGCACATTAGTAGCGAATTTTTGCCATGGACACTGTATAGTAGCTCGCCAAGAGTAAGCAAGCCTAGGCCATATAGGCCGGCCTATCAGGCAGCCGGTTCCAAGCCTACATGGCCAATAGGTGGGCTCGGCCCAGCCAGCCTCAAGCCTTAGACAGCCTATAGGATCGGGCCAGGCTAGGCTCTAGAGAATACCCGTAGGCCAGGCTTTGCCACGGCCTGGTCCACCTGGCCCGTAAAGACCATTAACTACTGATAACACAAGCGCCATTTCTGTAATCGCTGTAAGGGCACAATAAACATGTCTACCACCACCACTAACTCCCTCCTCTCATTCCTGCCCAATCTCCCACACCATTTAGGGTTCCGCCTCATTAGAGTTGCCATAATACCTTTCCATCCTGCCTGCTATAGAAAAATAGTAGCTTAAATTCTTTCCTTTGGCCGAAGGAAACTGCGTGCGATGGGATGTGCATATATATCACACGCCTTTCTAAAGCTCAATCCTGATTTTCGTATACTGTCCGTGCAGGGCTTGTTAGTTGCTGTTCAAATTCGAGTTTAGCACTGGCCGTATGTCATTCCATTTCATTTGGGATCAACTCTTCTGGCTTGGAATTTCCATCATGGTTACTTTTATTGTTTTTTAAAATAATAAGTCCTCTTACAGATATGAGTATACATGACAGATTACCAACCGGAATAATCGGCATTGGTTTGCACTTCCACCCTAGGCCAATGTAAGCGACTGCTACCCTATCCCCCTTGGGGTTCCCATTTGATATATCAAGGAAATAAAGTTCACATCAAGCCCTTCTCAGTCTAGTTGGGATAACGTTCTTAAGAAGCTTTGAAAAGAGATCACGATACCTAAATTAACTATTACAAATATACATCAATACTGTGTAAGCAAGGTGACTTTTAGAGACTTTAAAGGCCTACTTAGCTAGTATATTGGGCAGAGATATAGATAGTCAATGCCTTTTAGCCCAATATCTAGAAGTCAGGATTTCCACACTCACCCAGAGAAAAAATCTAAAATCATATCAAAACTAAAAATCTCCCGCTCCATTACTGGATTGACAGGGAATCTGCATTTTCAGCAATAGAAAATCCATGGCACTTATTATATTCTACTAATCTTGCACAAGATCATCTTCTGATATAATATATTCTAAGCTCTGCATATAACTTTTTGTGCACGTTTATAGTTACCTACCAACACCTTATCCAATTACCAAAAGCTTGTTATCAACAAGTACTGTTCCCACCTTACACAGCTCAACCCACAACTCATCACACATTAGTGCCATAGGTTCTATTAAGAATATGCTGCTGGAGTAAAAAAATGTTTGAGCTACAGAAACTCAGTTGGTGGTAGGGGGTAGACTATTGCCACCATACTTGCCTAGCACAACACTTGAAATTGTTTTCTTCCGTAAATAAAAAGAATTTAAAATGCTCCCAAGTGTAAGTTATTCATTCCCACAGCCAGCTGAAAGGGAGATCCAACTCTTCCTCCCTTGGGGGATTGATATCCTTCACTACCTGCTTCCCTCCTTGTGACTCTTTCCAATACTTAGGGTGATGGAAAAGTTATCATATTATTAATAACTAAATAGTGGAAGACTTTCTATCAAGTCTATCACTTGCATAAGGCATTAGTTATACATCACTAGGCAGTGTTCCGAGGGGGGGGGGGGTTGTGGTTGTCGTTGTTACTGGTGGTGAGATTTATAAGATAGTTCTGTGTGCAGTGTCATCCTGAATGATGAGAGATCTATTTTGTGGTATTATCTGACACTTAGTTACTGAGACTTATACTTGATCCCCCTGTGTTTATCACTACCCTATCGTATATCAGTATCTACCTTGTTTTAGGTGCCGGGCTTTGTTTAACGGGTTATTAAACCACTCATTGGTATCCATATTGCTATTGGTGTGTTTTGGATTGGCGAGTTTAGTGGAATGTGCTGCATGGGGGTAATTGAGAATCCATCATTCTCGATGTTCCATCCAGGACTACACCAAGGTACCACTTATTTCTAGCAAATACTATAGAGGAAAGGAAATTAGAAGAAAGTAGTAAAGTAAAGTAACATGGAACTAGCCTTTGGATTATACACATGAGGTCGTGAACAATCATAGATACAAAGAACTCAAACAAATGAAGAAAATGTAGCCGCTGCTGAACTAAGTGGAGGTTCTTTTCCCAACCCCCCTCTTCCCCTCTCTCCTCTTTCTCTTCCAATCCTTATTCTATTCTCTTTAGTTGTAGAATGTCTCTCTCTACTTCTCCACAATATCAGCATTCTCTCCTCCCGCCTCCCCTTTAATCACATCATCAAGAGTACCGGAATTTGGAATCTTTCCCTAGAGACTCAAGGCCCCTAAAACTCTACTATTCTCATGGGGGCCTAAGAATGGAGCCTCCGTATTCATTGGCCCTCTTCTCTCCGCTTCTCCACTCCCTATCAGTGTTCTCAGCCGTCCGGGGCCCCCGTAGGGCCCGGCGTGGGGACTGCCAAGAGCCCGGGACCGGACGGGACGGCAAAACGTAGTCCGTCCTCGTCCTTGAATTTCC
>Ga0307507_10004169_pt1 | contig 26212 bp, 5 predicted proteins | sample 7_EM_MG_FD_207223 | JGI IMG/M metagenome (GOLD analysis project Ga0307507, IMG submission 207223) | Populus trichocarpa ectomycorrhiza microbial communities from riparian zone in the Pacific Northwest, United States - 7_EM | ecosystem: Host-associated > Plants > Roots > Unclassified | place...
TACGTAGAGCTTCGTGCAGAGCTTCGTGCAGAGCTTCGTGCAGAGCTTCGTGCAGAGCGTCGTGCAGAGCCTCTATGCGCAGAGCTTCGTGCAGAGCCTCTGTACGCAGAGCTTCGTGTAGAGCTTCATATAGAGCTTCGTGTAGAGCTTCGTGTAGAGCTTCGTGTAGAGCTTCGTGTAGAGCCTCGTGCAGAGCCTTGTGCAGAGCCTCCAAGTAATAAAACTATATAAGATTGTATAAGATTATATTAGATAATATATAATAGTTAAATATATAGCATATAACTTTACCTTAATTGCATATCAAGAAATATATAGTTACCTTTTAAAGTTGCTAAGTAGGTTAACTGCGTGTTAAGGAACATACAGTTAGCTTTTAAAGTTATTAAGTAGGTTAACTACGTATTATTTAACTTTTAAAGTTGCTAAGTAGGTTAATTGCGTGTTAAGAAATATATAGTTAGCTTTTAAAGTTGTTAAGTTAGTTAATTGCATATTAAGTTAGTTAAATTACGTGTTAAGTTAGTTAATTATATGTTAAGTTAGTTAAATTATATATTAAGTTAATTAATTGCATATTAAGTTGGTTAAATTATATGTTAAGTTAGTTAATTGCATATTAAGTTAGTTAAATTATGTGTTAAGTTAGTTAATTGCATGTTAAGTTAGTCAAATTGTGTGTTAAGTTAGTTAATTATATATTAAGTTAGTTAAATTACGTGTTAAGTTAGTTAATTGCATGTTAAGTTAGTTAATTGCGTGTCGAGTTAGTTAAATTGCATGTTAATTACGCGAAACGCGAAAATTAAAGTCTACTTGAATCTTATCCTGCGAATATTTTCCTGATGAATATGCCACTAAAAGCACTAGTTACGACGCCGTTAACGGCAGCAACGACCTTAGGGTCTGGAGGAGACACTAGTATAAGGGACACGGATTCGCAGCTTGTTATAGTAGGTTAGTTATAAGAAATGGTTAATTAATTAATAGACAATAATTAAATACTTAAAGACTGAATTAATGGAATTAGAGCGGCTAAGGTTAAGTTACCATTAATTAAACGATTCTTAGGGGAGAAGTTAAAGCTTAAGGGGTTCCTTACGTAAATGCACTTTAAAGTTATATAAGAAGGAGCAAAGTTAGTAATACCTATAGATTAAGTAGCGTATACAGGACTGTTCTTAACGGGAAGAGTATTTAAGTAGTTTAAACCTTACCTTACTAAGATCTAAGCAAATAGAATAACAACTACTAACTAAGAAGTATGGTTTATGTTTACTAGTTAGAATAGGTTCGTGGAGAGACTAATATAGATATTTAGAGACCTAAAAGCGGCAACTATAGCAGAATAAAAGCTATAAAGCCTAGTACAACATACTTTAGCAATTAAGTACATAACACAATTTTAGCTACTTGTAATATAGGTTAAGTGGAATAATAAGGCGCTTATGGCACAGTATAAACAAGAACTTAAGGCTAAAGTCTAGGACGTAATTATCCTAATAGAAGATACGGAAACTCTAAGAGAGTTAATTAATTAGTTAATAAAGATTAATAATAGGATCTATTAGAGGGAATAAGCTAAGAAAGGGTAAGATAGAGTTCTATAGTTATATAGGGCGCAGAGTACGCAATAACAGATATAGAGTTATAAACTATAGAACGGCAAACTAGAGCTAATAGACCTAAGTAGTACCAGAGAATCTAAAAGATAAAATAAGAAACTATGGAAACCTAAAGGTTAAGGGTTAAGTAATTAAAAGACTAAGGAGTAAAGGCTAAACTAGGGATCTTAGTAGTAGAAGATGTTTAGGTGGACTCTATAATAAGAAGAACGGTTTAAAAGAGGAGCTTGTATAAATTATAGAAAACAAGGTTATTTTACCAGAGACTATAGAGGTGGTTAGAGTAACCACGCGGTAAAAGGCACTAGGTTATTAGAGTACAATAATACAGATATAAGTGTATTACGTAGGACTAAGGAGTGTTTAGTTAAGCACTTCGCGTTTTATTATAATAACGTATACTAAATTTATAAGGACGCTAAGTACGGTATGTCACGGCACTGTCCTGACGCATACTATCTCGTACTGTCTCGTACTGTCTCATACTGTTTCCTACTATTGGCTGGCCTACCACTAGCGCCTTAGCGGCTGCCCCTACTATTTATATACGATACCCCCTTTCACCTCCTTCTCCTCTTCATACCACAATGTAGTTATTTAGCCTACTTGCATTATAGCACTGTGACAGTTTATGGTATCTCCAATTGTGCCCTATCGCGACCTCTGTTTTTTTTTCTTCCTAGTACATTATCCCCGTTTTCCCAGTGTAATCGCGACCTAGCGTAACCAACAACACCGTACTATAGTCCTAGACAACCTTAGTATAGTCCTAAATAATCTTAGCATCACAGCAAGCCTTATAGATTTTAATTGCCTTACCCAGATCTCTTAAAATAGGTAACTATAATATGGATAATACCCCGTTAACAAACCTACGCGAAGCGCTTGCCTACCTCTTTAATACCTCCCACACCTACATTGCCTAGGCAATTAGGAGTGGTCCAGAGTACCTTAAGGACCTTAATATAGCAGGAACCTTCCAGCACCTCTTTATATGTATAACCTTTTTAACTAGCGTTAAGAACGGCCTCTAAGCCGTCTATAATAAAGGCTACACTATAAAGTCCCAACTTAAAGAAGCTTAGTACAGAATTAACTCCCTTAAGACGCTTAAACTATGTATATAATAATATAAACAGTAAGCCCTTATATATACTAAGACCATATAAAGTCTAAGCTCTTAGATTACTATACTTACCCAGACTATTGCTAATAAGAATATAGCTACTAGCTCCCCTCTTCTAACTAAGCCCCATAGAAAAAAGTATAAAGTAAAAGATCTAACCCCATTTAACGGCAAGGGATTACCAATTAAAAAATAAGAAAAATTTAAGATATAGGAAATAAAGATCTAAGGCATTTTCTAGAGGGATATAAAGTGATTTAAGACCCTAATAGACGAAGTCCTTTATATATTAGACATGCTAATAAATAAGGCCTATAACTATGTTAAGCACGGCCTTAATATACTATGTATATACCTAAACAACTTAAGCAAATGGACCTTCTCCAACTGAGAGTCTATGCTTATATATATAAGGAAGTACTATAAGACCATTAATATAACTCAAGTAGTAAAAAATAAGTTAAATACCTTAATCTAAGGTAAGTGTAACTACTGGTCCTAGAAAGTAGAGCTTAATAAGTTAATAATTAAAGTAAATAAAACTAAGGAATAAAAAGTAGATTTACTTAAGAAGAATATTTCCTTTAAAATAAAGGACCTAGCCCTTACCCTTAGCCGTAAAATTAGTGATGCTAACTATAAAGGTTGGAGTAAGTAGATAGATATATTCGCTTATAACTTATAAAACTACGCCTACTATACTAAGCTTAATACCGCTAAGCTAAGTACTGCTAGCAGCTATTGACCTATACCACCTAATAATAATACCTTAGCACTGGTACCGTAGAATAACCTAATAGATTTTAACACCGTTAAATTTAGTAGTAGTAGTGGTGGCCTCCCTAACAACATTTAAAGACACTGTATAGATAATAGACTCTATATAGCATATAGTTAATCTAGCCACTAGAAAGATGCTTACAACCCTAAAAGGAACCTAAATCCCCTCCTAATACTACTGCACCAACCCCTTCTAAGCCACAGCGGATTTTTTAGTAGAGGGGATGGAAATTAAGACGGTAACCACGGATGGGGACGTGGGTTTGGACATAGAAACCTACCCCTATAATTCCCTTTCCCAATATAGCCCTAGCCAATGGTCCTATATATAAACTATAGACAAGTGCTCCGTACCACTACTAACCGTAAGACTAGCTATATCCTTAGTGAAGTACCCCCTAGTATATATATACCCTCAGAGACTAATATATTAGGATATACTAACTAAGACCACAGTTACCAGCCAAGCCCTATAATTTAGTTATTAAAAGACTAACCCTTGGACTAAGTCGCCTTTAAGGGTTAGAACTATACGGGGAGGAGGATAAAAGGATTAGATCTATGCTACTAGATTAGTTAGATCTTATTCTAAGCTAGCTAATACTTAACCTTAGAATAGTAAATAGCAATAGAAATACTATCCTTATTTAGATCTACCTCTCCTTACTACGCAACCCACTCCTATAAGTTTTTATTAAAATAGTAAGCCTTATTAATAGCAGTAGTATAGCACTAGTATTTATAGACAAAGACTTACTTATAAAAAAGTATAATGTTATAATAAAAAAACTCTTAGTCCTAAAACCACTCCGCCTTGCTAACAGACTTCCATCCAGCTTTATTACCCACTACTTTATAGTAAAAATAATAATCGGCCACCATATAGAATCTATGCTCTTCTATATTATAAAGTTATTACCCTCTATACTAGTAATTCTTAGAATGCCCTAGCTTAAAAAGCATAACCTAAGGCTAGACTTCCCCACCCTAGAGCTTAAGTTTAACTTTAACTACTATGCCTATAACTGTCTCCTATGGCATATTCCTAACTGTAACCAAGTAGCACTATACGGACGCATTGTATAGCTAACGCTTAGATACCGTTAGCTAACAGTAAAAGAGGTACCTGATACTGGTAAGCCAATACACGCAGTAAATGAAGTAGAGATTTTGGAAGACTGGACCACTGCCCTACCCTTAAGAAAATAAACACCGCCAGAACTATAAGTCCCCTATATATACCCACTTAACCTAGGCCAGCCAATAAGACACCTAACTCTAAGTTAATTACTATACATATATATAACCGCACGTATAACAGCTAAAGGCGTTATAGCTAAGACCAAAACCAGAGCAATTAAGACCTCCCCCCTATAATGCCTAACCTCACACCTATCTCCTGCGCGTACTATATAAGGCCGCCGCCTCGTTTCCGTCCCCCTAGGCCAACTAAACTGCGCCAGCCTAGCCGTAGCACTGGAAAACCAGACACGCCCTAACCTAGACGATATTAGATACACTTATGCTGTTAATTTTACCCAGTTCTGTAAATAAAAAGGCGTAAAGGTAATAAGGATTTATATAGCGGAGCTAGTAGAAATGGAAAAATAAGAAGAGCACTAATAGCTGCTTAAAGAGCTGCTTATAGGCCTAATAGAAGTACTAAACCTATTAGAAAAGTCTTTCCGCTAACTAGTAGAAGGCGGCTATATAATAGAGGAAGCCCGTAAAGCGCTACCCCCTTATTTTTATAACTTCCTTAAGATAAACCTAAAAACCAAGGCTAAGTTTCTACGCCGGAAAATAGTCAACACTGATATTAAAAAATTCCTAAAAGGCAAACCAGGACTAACCCGCGAAGACATTTTATAACGCCTACTAAAGGAGTTCTGTAAATATATTAAGCATTTCCTCCCTAAGAATGTAGATAAGCTACCCCCTTACTAACTATTGTTACGGATAGCTTAAGTACGATGTTACGACTACTTGGAGAAGAGTCGGAGGAAGCTAGTTGGTTAATACAGGCACAGTCTAGGATAGATCCGGTGGAACCATGTAACGAGGAATAGTAGCCGAGGTTATATAATGTGATCTATATAATCTGTGTAATCTGTGTAATCTATAACAGAGTAGACAGAGCACACATACCTTACGGAGCGAAGGGATTTCTTAGGCGTATGGTTGTGTATTTAAAGGACCATAGTCCCTACCCAGATAGTTCTCTCTTTATAGTGAATCTTAGAATATAATTGGAGTTAATCTATTAGGCAACTACTCTACCAGTTATTATTATATTGTTAATACTATTCTTACCTATATACCTAGCCCAATAATAGGACCCACTGTAGTTCCTACTATAAGGTTCCGTTACACATTTACTACCAAGGTTACGGTATTAAATAAGATTAAACAATATGCCACCCAAAGTACCAGTTACGACGACGTTAACAGCAGCTACGACCTCAGGGTTAGGAGATACCAGTATAGCGGACACGGATTCTTAAGTAGTTACATAAGGTTAGTTACAGAAAATAGTTAATTGCTTATAGGATAATAGCAGGCTATTTAAAGAACGCATTAATGGAATTGGAGCAGCAAAGGTTAAGTTACCTTTAATTAAACGGTTCTTAGGGGAGAAGTTAAAGCTTAAAGGGTTTCTTATACAGATGCATTTTAAGGTTATGCAGAAAGGAGCGAAGTTAGCAATACCTATAGACTAGGTAGCGTACGTAGGACTATTCTTATTAGGAAGAGCTCTAGAGTAGTTTAAGTCTTACCTTACAGAGATATAAGTAAACGGTATAACAACTACTAACCTAGATGTACGGTATGTGTTTATAAGTTAGAACGGATTTGCAGAACGGTTAACGCAAATATTTAGAGACCCTAAAGCAACCACAACAGCGGAACAAAAACTTTAGAACTTAGTATAACGTACTTTAGCAATTAAGTATATAACGCAGTTTTAAACACTAGCCATATAGGTTAAGTGGAATAATAGGGCGCTTATGGCACAGTATAAGTAAGGACTTAAGGCTAAAGTTTAGGATATAATTATTCTGATGGAAGATGCGGATACTCTAAAAGAGTTAATAGACTAGTTAATAAAGATCGATAATAGGATCTATTAAAGAGAATAGGCTAAGAAGGGTTAGGACAGAGTTCTATAGTTATATAAGGCGCAGAGTACGTAACGATAGACATAGAGTTAAAAACTATAGAATGGCGTAGAGCTAATAGACCTAAGTGGTACTAAAGAAACCTAAAGGTGGGGAAAGAAACTATAGAAACCTAGAGGTTAAGGATCTAGTAATTAAAGGACCTAGGAGCAGAGGCTAAACTAGGGATCACAGTAGTAGAAGACGTTTAGGCGGACTTCACAACAAGAAAAATAGTTTAAAGATAGGGCTTGCATAAATTATAGAAAATAAGGTCATTTTGCCAGAGACTACAGAGGTAGTTAGAGTAATTACGCAGTAAAGGGAACTAGGCTAGCAGACAGCATATACATACAGAGGGACGATAGTGCACTATAAGGAATAAAAGAGTGTTTAATTAACAGTTTCGCGTTTTATTATAACAACGCATGCCAAATTTATAAGAACGCTAAGTATAGCGTAAGCTATTAGCTATAGGAGCCATTGTTATCTAAGTTTAGAGGAACCAACAAACTAGCTTATAGATTAGATATTAAAGACGATGAATTTAATATAGGCAAAGCATTTACCAATAATAAGGCAATAAAGGTAGTTTACTAGGAGCATGCAGACCTTAGAGAAGTCGAAACAGAAGTAGAGACTGAGACCATTATAAAATAAGGTTTAGTAACGGATGTTATAATACTATTAGATACGATTTCTATCGCTTTATAAGATGATAGGAGTAACGTTTAGAAGAAACTAAGCAAGCAGATAACTGCTAGTGCTAGCTTATTACTTAATAAAGGCAAAAGGCCACAGGCTTAAGATTCTTAAGAAGAGATACAAGAAGCTTAAGATTCTTAAGACAAGATAAGACATACCTAAGGACCTATAACGGACGAAAACTAATAGGAAAGGGCAGCTATTTAGTTTATAGACAAACAAATAAGTATAGAACGCAAGTTTAAGAACTATAAGTTCGGGGAATAAGTAAAAACGTTAGCAATCCTAGATAAACGCAGTGTTTAGCCTAAAGATTAAACAGTTAATACCAGGATTAAAAAGCAAGATAACTATAAGGATCTAGCTACAAGACGCAGAAAATAAGAAACTATAGATAAGTTTGGGACAAGAATTATTATATAGCAAGAGTAGAAACTAGACCAGAGATCTAGCATACCAAACCATAGAAGGGATAGAGCACCTATATAAAAAATCACTAATAGGCCGAGTGTAGGGACACCTAGGGCGAAGTGGTTAGATAAACTGGAATAAGAAAAGGATCTAGATATTCTAACCAGATTTAAAGAAAGACATACTAAAGGATATTATAATGTAGTAATAACAAGGTACTTTCTAACAGATAGACCATACACACTAAACCAGTTGTACGGAAAGTGGTATAGGCAACAACATAATAATAAATGGGAAGACTTTTATATATGGCTAGACGAAAAAGTTGTCCAAAACCAACCCATTACGGAAAAACGCATAAGTCACATTAAAGGGGTATTAATTATAATGGCAAGGAACCTAGAAGAAGAATCTAGGGACTAAAGAAGCGAATAACAAATCTTAGTACCCGCAATAGAGATACCAGTGGTTAGGTTAACTAGGTATAGGTTTAAACTTAAGGATAAAGATAAACTAAGAGTTAACCTAAGTTACCCAGCGTATTACACACTATTATAGATAGCTTGTGTGGATAATACCTGCAATATATATAGAGTACCCAAAGATAAGAACCGGAAGTACTTAACTAGGATATATTAGGCACCTAAAGAAAGGCGGTTTAGGAATACTAAGTATATATATAGATAGCACCTAGTAGAAGTATAAGGTTAAGGAGACTTAATACTTTAACTAGAAAGATTCTTTACAGAAGAATGCCTAGATGGATAATAGTAGTGGGAGTGCCCAGAAAACACTTGTCTATAGTATATAGAGGAAAAGAAACAAACTAAGTATTAGCCTAAGTTAAACTAAGTATAAACAGGATCTAGCAGCCAACAGTTAGGAAAAGAGAAGGCGTATAGGACTAGAGGGAACTAGTATTAAAGCCTTAAACCCTTAAAGGAATTTAAGGTTAACACCTAAATTTATAAGTTAAATGGTAAGATTAGCAGTTTAAAGCATTAGTAGATAGTAAAGCAATTAGAAACTACATGTTACTAAGGGCAGTAGAAAGGATAGGGTTACTACATAGATAGAAGAAACACTTATATCCACTTATAACAATTTTAGGAGATTAGATAACCTATAGAGGAGGTATTATTAATCTTAAAATAGGACCTGTTTAGTTAACTATTAAAGGAAGACTAGTTAGAATGTCTTTTAATATTCTACTATTAGGATAGGATAAGGCGATACTAGGAATGCCTTAGTTACAGGAGTATAATCTAAAAATTGATTGGGTTATAGGTTAGGTTAATATTAAGGATACTTAATAGCGTAAAGAGTAATAGTAAACTAAGTTAGTATAGTACCAAGTCGGAGCAATATATAAAGAGACTAAGCGAGGCTTAAGTTATGTACTAAAGAGATACCACAAGTATGGTAAGAAGTTATGGTTACCAGAAAGTGAAAAGCTATTAGAACATGTAGCATAGGACCATAAGATAGAATTAGAAGAAGGAATAAGTCTAAGGTTCTTTTTAATCTATAAGCTTACTAAAATAGAATTAGTAGCGCTTAAGGAGTTTGTCTAGGAGAATTTACATAAGGGATATATTAGACTGTTATAGTTATTAACAGAATATCTAGTACTGTTTATCCCAAAGAAAAACGGAAAACTTAGGATGTGTATAGACTATAGATAGTTGAACAGCATTACTAGGAAGAATAGGTATCCTTTACCCTTAATTAGCAAAATCTAAGATAGGATAGGCAACATAAAAATCTTTACAAAGATAAATCTAAGGTGGGCGTACTATTAGATTAGGATTAAGGAAGGTAATAAATAAAAGGCAGCCTTTAGGTCAAAGGAAGGACTATATAAGCCATTAGTTATACAGTTTGGGCTTATAAACGCACTAGTAACATTCCAGAAGCGAATTAATAGTATGTTAGAAGAACACCTAGATAAGTTTATTATAGCATATCTTAACAATATTATTATTTACTTAGAGAATAAGGGAGAACATAGAGAACATATTAAATGGGTCTTAAAGAGACTACAGGAAGAACAGATGCTAGTAGTAATTAAAAAATGCGAGTTCTTTATAAGGAAAACCAATTTTATAGGATTTATTATTAAACTAGGGAAAATCAGCATGGACCTAAAGAAAGTTAAAGCTATAGTAAGTTGGCAAGAACTAGAGAATATTATATAGTTAAGGTCGTTTCTAGGGTTTTATAACTACTATAGGAAGTTTATAGCACAATGGTTAAAAAGCATTAAGCCGTTTATAAGGCTAATAAAGAAGGAGAAACCATGGGTTTAGGGTAGTAAGTAGAAGAAGCTATTCCAGGAACTTAAAGAGTTATTTACCTAAAAGCTAGTCCTTAAGATCTATTAACCAAAGTTAAAAATAGTTGTTAAGACAGACGTATTAGACTTTACACTAGGAGTATACTTGCTATAGAAGCACCAGGACGCATAGCATCCAGTAATATACTATAGTCGGAAAATAACACCACTAGAGTTAAACTACGACATCTATAATAAGGAGTTGTTAGGTATAGTTACAGCACTTAAGGAATAGAGAGCATTCTTATAAGGCACAGAGAAACTATTTATAGTTAAGACAGACTATAAGAACCTTACAGGATTCCTAATAACAAAGGAACTCAACCAAAAACAGGTTAGATGGGCGAAAATGCTTATAGAATACCATTTTGAGATTTAGTATACTAAGGGTATAGATAACGCACGAGCAGATGCTTTAAGCAGAAAAGCTAAACTATAAAGTAATAGAAAGCTATTAGGAGCTTTATTACAAAAAGATTAAAACGGATTAATTAGGTATAATTACCTAAAAATTGTAGTAACTAAGGAAAGTCAGATCCATAAATTACTAAAGAGTGATTAGATATAGAAGATTTAAAAAGCATAGGCAGAGGATCTAGACTTAGAGTAATATAAAAATAGAGAAGTAATGTATATGCCTAAGTCTATTATAGAGGAGTTTATTAAGGAATTCCATAAGGGAATAATATAAGGACACAACGGAGCTATAGGCTTAGTGTTAAGACTTTAAGAGGAGTATATTATTTAAGGAATCTAGGGACTAGTAAGATAAGTTATAAAGGAATATCTAGATTGCTAAAGGAATAAACTAATAAGGCATAAGCTATATGGAGGGCTACAACCTATTAAAGTACTAGGAAGACCATAGGAGGTTATATTATAGGACTTTATTATTAAATTACCAAAGTTAAAAGATCCTATTATAGGACAAGATTATAACGCGATTTTAGTAATAGTGGATAAGCTTACAAAGTAGGGATACTTTATAGCATGCATAGAAGAGATATCAGCAGAGAATGTCGCTAGAATCTATATAAAGGAAATATTTACAAGATATAGAGCACTAGATAAAATTATATCAGATAGAGATCTAAGATTTATAGTAGCATTTTAAAAAGTGTTTCTGGTAGAATAGGGGGTTCGCGTAGCAACCTCTATAGTGTATTATCTGCAGACGGACAGATAAATGGAAAGATTAAACTAGACACTAGAACAGTATCTAAGGCATTATATTAATTATGCACAGAATAATTGGGTATTATTATTACTAGTTATATAGTTTGCATACAATGCAACACTATAAGAAGGAATAGGGACATTACCATTTAAGGCGAACTATGGGTATAAACTAAAAACGTCGTTATTGCCACGTTAAGTAAAGAAAACGAGTAGCACAGCTAAACAAAGAATGGAGACGTTAATGAATCTTTATATAGACTTTACGGAAACAGCTAAGCTAGTATAGTAAAGGATAAAAAGGTACTATGACGCTAAGAGATCTAAGGGACCAGATCTTAAGGAGGGAGATAAAGTATGGCTACTATATAAAAATTTCAAGAGTTAATAACTAAGCAAGAAGTTAGACTACGTTAGACTAGGACCTTTTAAAGTTAAGCAAAGAATTTTATTAATTATATATAAGTTAAATCTACTAGCCAAAATTAAAATCTATCCTGTACAGTATGTTATAATGCTAGAACTAGCATATAGAGGTGTTAAGCTACCAGTCTATAAGGCAGACATGTATAGAGGACAAGAGGAAGATAAATAGTAAGTTTTAAAGATTATTAGTTATGAGGACGTAGATAACGAAACGTAGTATAAAGTAAAGTAGATAGGCTATAGTAAGACTACCTAGGAACCACTAAGCAACCTAGAGAACGCTATGGGAAAGGTATAGGAGTATTAAAAGAAAGCAGGTTAGGTAATATTAATAAGAAAGGATTGCTAAAAAATAAGTCGCCTAAGGGGGACCTAAGAGGAGCAATTGCTAAGCTACTTAGAGTTGTTTCCCTTATAGAAAGAGAGCCAGTCCTTTTATTACCTAGCTTAGACAGACCCTATTAAACTAGCTTTTACTCCTTAAAACAAACCTTCTTACGTATATATTTAAGACATTAAAGATAAGTATAAGCCAGATATTAAGCTTTAAGGACATATACGGACTCTTCTAAGATATATTAAACCTCGAGCAGCGTAGAGGCCAGTTTACTATTAAGTTTCTTAGTGGTAGATTAAATACAAGACCCTATAATAAGTTACTTAGGGAACCCAAAGACTATTAAGAGTCATAGGACGCGCACACTTAGCGTTAGAGATAGAGTAGACGTTATAGGACGATTAAATGTTTGCTCTAGTGCACTCTAAACAAGAGGACGGTTGTTAAGATAAAGGGCTCGCTAGTACAATATAGACCAACCCCTCTTTTACACAGCAAGAATATAGAGACGGCATTATCTCACCTAAAGACAAGATTGTAGCAATAGTATAAGACCGGCAAGCTATAGAAAAAGAAGAAGATACTTTAGGTATAATAAGTAAGGATATTAACCAGACTAATTAAACAGATATTACACCTCTAGTAGACGACTTGGAGATGTTAGAAATCTTTAAGGACAAAGATAAAGAGGAGGGAGATAGTATTACGGACAGCTTAAGTACGATGTTATAACTACTTGGAGAAGAGTTGGAGGAAGCTAGTTAGTTAATATAGGTATAGTCTAGGATAGATCTGGTGGAACTATATAATAAGGAATGGTAGCTAAGGTTATATAATATGATTTATATGATCTGTATAATCTGTGTAATCTGTAATAGAGTAGACAGAGTATACGTACCTTACAGAGCGAAGGGATTTCTTAGGCGTATGGTTGTGTATTTAAAGGACCATAGTCCCTACCCAGATAGTTCTCTCTTTGTAGTAAATCTTAGAATATAATTGGAGTTAATCTATTAGGCAACTACTCCACTAGTTATTATTACGTTGTTGATACTGTTCTTACCTATATACCTAGCCTAATAATAGGACCCACCGTAGTTCCTGCTATAAGGTTCCGTTATAACTATAGGACCATAAAATTAAGATTATCCCTAGAAACTAGGCCCTATATTATAAAAATAGACCGCTCTTACCTGCTAAACTTAGCTATGTAAAGAAATGGATTAATAAGATACTGGATAAGGGTTTTATCCGCAAATTAACCTTACTAGCTGCCGTACTACTCCTCCTTGTTATAAAGCCTAGCGGCGGTATATAAATCTACTATAACTACCAAGGCCTAAACACAGTTACTATTAAGAACCGGTACCCATTGCCACTAATCCACAAGACACTTAACGCACTCTATAGTGCTAAGTACTTTACTAAGCTTAATATAATTGCTGTGTTTAACTAGATCTAGATTGCGGAAGGCTATAAGTGGCTTATAGCATTTATTACCTAGTTTGGACTCTATAAGATATTAATTATACTGTTTAGTCTCTATAATATACCCACTATATTCCAGAACTATATTAACTATGTTTTATACAACGCCCTTAATAACTACTGCACCGCGTATCTTAATAATGTCCTTATCTTTTTAAAAATATACGCTAAACATACAAAACACGTAAATGAAATTATTTAGAGACTTAGTAATACTGGACTCTAGATTAATATTAATAAGTCTAAGTTTTATACTACTAAAATAAAATACCTTGGCTTAATTATCTTAACTAATGGCATAACTATGGACCCTAAGAAGGTGTAGGCCCTATAGGAATAGAAGGACTCAACATTAGCTAAGGAACTATAGCAATTTCTTAGCTTTGTGAACTTCTACTAATAATTTATTTAAGGCTATTTTAAGGTAGTTAAGCCCATAACTAGGCTACTAAAAAAGAGCATTAGCTGGTTATAGGGCCCTAATTAAGCACAGGCATTCTAGACCCTAAAAATAGCGTTTACTACAGCACCAGTCCTAGCGTATTATGACTATATAAAGAAGACTATAGTAGAGACAGACGCCTTGAACTAGGCTTTAGGTGGAGTGCTCTACTAAGCCGACAAAAGTAATAAGCGCCCGCGAAGCCCTACTGCACGCGTCCACGTCGCCGCGGGTGGAAACATCATTAGGAAATCGTTCCTTTTGATGGCCAAGTGCAGAGGCGATGGAAGAGAGTCGTCGCAGCGCGTGCAGCGCGCTGTCGTTGCGACTCTGTGGTGTTGAGCTCACGACGCGTACGAAGCATCGTACAACGCATCGCCCTCAACGACACCAGGAGCCTCACTGCCTCCGCTTGAAGCTCCTGTTCTACCATCTAGGGAGGCCTATTAAGGGAAACTGGGATACGAAAACCACCCGATGTACGACTACCTGGCTCGCAGCCAGGCCCGAAACTGGCTTTATCCGGCCGGTCGATGTGGACGCGCCCTAGGCGTACAACAGGACACCCTTGGGCTTACACTAGCTCTGAGATCGCAAAGGGAACGCGGCAAGGGCGTAGGGAACCTCTACTTATAAGAACTTGTTAAGGTTAACGCGTCGCAGAATTATACGAAACTTGTCAAGGCCTAAAGGCTACCGCAAAGAACTTGTTAAGGCCCTGCCTAGAGAACTTATTAAGGCCCCTCTATAAGGGCCTATCTGGTATATTTGGGAGACTTAGAAGAGGGTCTTAATAGGCGTGGTGCGCGCGACCTGGATGACGACTGTGACGCGATGGTGGCGCGATGGCGACTAGACGGCTTAACGAGGTGGAAACATGGGCAAAGCTCTAGGCAGCGGAAACATAGGCTAGCTTTAATGGCCCCATGGCGTTTGACTAGGTGACTTATAGGAGGGTTTTAATAGGCGTGGTGCATGTAACCTGACGTATATACATATGGGGAGGCTGTAAGGAATTATAGGCATAGTTGGATGAGGACTTGACAGTTAGAGATATAGGTACAGCTTATAAAAAGGGGGGACATAAGCTTAGTTAGTAGGAGAGGGGGGAGTAGGTTGCCCGGTACGGGACCTGGTTTATAGCCCCCTTCTGTAAGACACGGTTAGCCTATTATAAGGAGACTCTTATAGGTAACGCGAAACGGGAGCTAGTAGTGTATAGGGTGTTACGCCCCTATATTACTGCTAGCCTTCTATGGGGCATAGTACGTAGTAGCTACTGCTGGCTTTAGGGACCTTACCCCTTAACTAGGCTCTAACCCCTAGTGCACCTGGTAGGTAGGTAAGATTACGTCTTGGCCGGAGAGACTATTACGTGGCTTAAGAGAACGGATGCGCGTGTTGGTATATTAATAGATGGAACCGTTCGCTAGGACGGTATGCTAATAAGATATACTTATAGAGCAAATAGGAGTTACTTAGGCGGGGAGGCTTTGGCTAGGCCTTAACCGTAGAAGGTATACCTAATTATATTGCAGGATGCAACCACGACGCCCTTGTAGGACTACGCCAGTAGGCGCGTGAGACGGGAGTTGTAACCCCTGTAAATGGCAGCTTACGCCCGCGCCGGTGGAAATAATAAAGAGAGGCGTAAAACTAGAGGCTATGGAAGGCTTCTAAGCTGTGCGAAAGTGTACCAACTCTAGGAGGAGACTCTTATACAGACCGCTAGGGGGCGGACTGGTACTTAGGCTAATAACCTATTATAAGATATCTAAAAGAACTGGTGAAACTCCCTATGCTATTGGTGGTGGCAGCCAACTGCTTATAAACTAGGACTAAAGCACTAGAAAACTGGGGTAGAGGCCTAGATAAGTAGGTATATTAAACTCTATTATATTACTAGCTAATATATAACTACCTGCCTGTACAGACAACCTCGTGAAAATTTTCCTATGGGAGTAGGTTTACGTAACGAGGTTCGCTCTTATAAAATACCATTAGTAGGTTACTTTTGGGGAGAGTACCTACTAATTACTAATTCCCTACCCTTTTCTTTAGTAAGGAAGAGAGATAGGGTACAGAATAAACAGTTGTGTAGGGGTAATTGGTAGCTACTTCTAAGCTAGTAAGCTATGTTGTTCCTTTTATTCTTATATACAAAACTATAGAAAACAAAAATCTATCTTTTAGAGCGCTTTTTCTACTCTAGGAACGGCAGAATACGGCAGAAATAGATAAAAGAGCCAGGATTTCCTTAGTGCAATTTTCTTGGTATAAACTAGACCATAGTAAGCAAAATACTAGAACGAAAAACACCAATAGCGCTAGAGCTTCCCTAGTACTTTAAAAACGGGCTAGAGTATCTACTTAGCTACTAGTACATATTAAGCTGCCTAGAAAGGATTCATATATATAGAACTATAGCGCCATAGCCTAGAGGCTGCATGCGCAGTATTGTACATAGTATAATACAACGGATATAAAAAAAAAAAAAAAGTAATAAGCTTAAGCCAGTTATATTTTTCTCTGCCAAGCACTTAGCCCCTAAATATAACTATAAAATATACAACAAGGAGCTCCTAGCAATTGTTAAGGTACTAGAAAAATAGCGTCCCAAACTACAAGGAACTAAGTAGCTATTTAAAATTATTATAAACTATAAGAACCTCCAGACCTTTATAATAATAAAATAACTAAACTAGCGCTAAGTCCGCTAGGCTGAGTTCCTTTCCTAATTTAACTTTATTATTACCTATAGGCCTAGCACTAAAGCCACAATCCTAGACGCTCTTAGCCGCCTTCTAGGCGTTATACCTGCTAATGCTAATAATAAACGTCTACAATACCGAGACCGCGTTGTCTTACCACTAAAGAAAGTTAACCCTACCATCCTAGAAGAACTACTGAGCGAATCCCAAGACCAGAGCATTAAAGACTTTGTTATAGTAATGGACCCAGAGCCTAAGAAAAAACCCCTTAGGGAGCTTATTAAGAATGCCTATAAAGAGAACAAACTCGCTAGGAATATATTAGCTGCGCTACGCGAATAGGAAGACTGTAGAGTATGCCGTTAGCCTAAGCAGATTAGAAAGCTGCTCTGCTATAACAAATCCAAATATTTAATTGTTAACGGCCTAATCTACTATAGGAATTAAGTATTTGTCTCTGATTTACCTAAACTCTAACTAGAAGTTATACACCGTATGTACAGTTTAGGCCCCGTGGACCACCTAGGCCAAGTTAAGACACTAGACCTCCTTAATTAAACGTATTAATAGCCAGGTATTTTATAGTTTATAGCTACCTTTATAAAAGACTACGCTCTCTGCCTCCGTATAAAGACCCTATACTTAGTACCGCCTAGTTTCCTAAAACTACTAAAACTACCAGTCCGCCCGTGGACCGATATCTCTATTAACCACGTTGTTAACCTACCTAAGTGCCTTTGTAATGGAAAAACATACAGATATATTTTTGTTATTGTTAACCGCCTAATAAAGATAAGATACTTTATTCCCGTTACTAGCCTAGACACTAAGGAGCTTATTAAAGTATTTATCTATACTGTTTATAAGTTACACAGCGCTCTAAATACTATTATTTCTAATAGAGGCTCTTTATTTGTTTCTAATTTCTAGCGTCGCCTAAACTAGCGCCCAAAGGTAACCCTAAGCCCTAGCTCTGCATGGCACCCTAAAATAGATAGCCAAACCAAGATTATTAATGCAGTAATAAACAAGTACCTACGCGCCTTTATAAGCTTTACCTAAGATAACTAGGTAGATTGGCTCCCCCTTGTTAAGTTTGCTATAAATAACTAGGTTAATGAAACCACGGGAATCTTACTGTTCTTTGCCAACTATAGCTACAACCTATATCTGGGCGTTAAGCCAGTAGGCCCCTAGCTATTAGCCCTATTTGTATATGCAAAGAAGGAGTACCTATAAGCTGATACTATTGCTAACTGCTTTAAGCGCATCTTAACCCAGCTTAAAGCCCTAGCTTGTATCTCCCAGTAATAATATAAAGACAACGCTAATATAAAACGAGATAAAGGTATAATATTTAAAAAGGATAATATAGTTATAGTTAGCCTTAAAAATATAAAGACTAACCGGCCTAAGAGGAAGTGGGATAATAACTGGGACGGACCCTAGCCTGTCCTAGCTGCCTATAGAGGAGTAGTTGTAGTTAACCTCCTAGACCATATCTGTGTTAATAAGTCTTTCTATACTTTAAAAGTCTGCCTCTAGTTCCCTAAAGAGATCTCTAGTTAAGCATACATTAATAAAGAGGAACGTTGTAATATCATAGGTAGGATAGCCAAAAGGAATAATAACGGCAATATTACGGATAAGTAGGAATTTAAAAAGATCCTTAATATATATAATAAACAAATAGACGAGCATGGCTTAATATATTATATTAAATGGAAATATTATAATAAGAAAACCTGGGAACCTGAGAAATCCCTAAAAGGGTGCGAGCGCGCACTACTAAAGTTTTATAAATAACACCCTAAGAAGCCAGGACCCCCAGACTAGGTATAAGATAAGGGAGAGCTACACTAAGGCCATAGCCAACCATAAAGGTAATTTGTGGTGGTTAAGATCTTATAGAACTTTAACCGCCGGTTAAAGTTGTCTAATTGGCCAGTTTTTTCGCCAAGAAGCGCTATGCGGTAGCGGTGTGGAGTTCTACCGACTTTATTTATTAAGCTGACCAATTAAGATTTTCTATGCCCAGCATGGAAAATCGCTATTGGCTCAGTTAAGGGCGGTAAGCGGAAGTAACATCTTTGCAGTAAAAATAAGTTACCTGTTCGGTTTAGGGACCAACCCTTCTAGGGAGGGGAGTACTGTTACGGCACTGTCCTGACGCATACTGTCTCGTACTGTCTCGTACTGTTTCCTACTATTGGCTAACCCACCACTAGCGCCTTGGCGGCTGCCCCTACTATTTGTATACGATACCCCCTTTCACCTCCTTCTCCTCTTCATACCACAATGTAGTTATTTAGCCTACTTGCATTACAGCACTGTGACACGGTATAAGCTATTGGCTATAGGAGCTAGAGTTAAGAGAACTTAAAGGAACTAAAGAGTTAGATAAAGAATAAGATTAACTCTATAAGCTAAATTAAGATATTATAGTAACGTGCGGATAAAGATTAGCAATAATAACAATAGAGTTAGAGTACTTATTAATTAGTAGCAATAAGGAAGAAAAAGGGACTAACTAGGAGTACCTAAACCTTAATAACGTAATAGAAGTAGAAACTAAGACCGCTATAGAGCAAGGGTTAGTAACGGGTATTATAACACTATTGGATATAGTATCTATTACTTTATAAGACGGAAGGAGTAATATCTAAAGATAATTAAGCAAGCAGATAACTGTTAGTGCTAGCTCACTACTTAATAAAGGTAAAAGGCCAAAGGCTTAAGATTCTTAAAACAAGATAAGATACACCTAAGAACCCATAATAGATAAAAACCGATGGGAAAGGGCAGCAGCTTAGTTCTAAGATAAATAAATAAGTATAGGACGGAGATTCCTAGGGAGCTAAGATTTTAAAGAACGAATGAGGTCCATAGTAGGCAAATATAGTGTTTAACCTATAAGTTAAAAAAATGACATAGGGATTAAGAAGTAAGATAACTTTAAAGATCTAGCTATAAGATATAGAAAGTAAGAAAGCATAGATAAGTTTAGATAATAAATTGTTATATAGTAAGATCAGAAGCTAGATTAGAGATTAGCTATACTAGGACGTATAAGGGACAGAGCACCTATATGAAAAGTTATAAACAGGCTAAGAGTAGGAACGCTAAGAGTTAAGTAGTTAGACGAACTAGAATAAGAAGAGGATTTAGGGATTCCAACTAGATTTATAGAGTAACACACTAAAGGTTGTAACGATGCAGTAGCAAAAAGGTACTTCTTTATAAATAGGTTGTATACACTTATAGAGTTATACTGTAAGTGGTATAAGCAAAGAGGAAATAATAAGTGGGAAGACTTTTGTATATAGTTAGATAAGAAAGTTATACCAGACTAAGCACTATCTAAGAAGCAGATAAGTTACATTAAAGGGGCGTTAGTTATAACGTTAAAGAATCTAGAAGAACAGGCTATAGACTAGAGAGAGATAATACAGGTATTAGTACTAGTAAACGATATAGTAATATTTAGATTAATATAGGAGAGATTTAAACTCTAGGACGGAGATAAGCTATAAGTTAACCTAAAGCACCTAGCGTATTATACATTGGCGTGGATTGTATGTATAGATAATATATATAATATGCATAAGATACCTAAGGATAAATATTATAAGTATCTAACTAGGATATATTAGATAACGGATAAAAGGCGGTATAGAGATGCTAAGTATATACATAGTTAGTACCTAGTAGAAGTTTAGGAGTTAGGCAACTTAATACTTTAACCAAAAAGGTTTCTTGCGGAAAAATTCCTAAATAGACAATAGTAGTAGGAGTGTCCTAAAAATATATATCTATGGTATATTAAAAAAAAGAAGCGAACTAAGTATTAGCCTAAGGAGGACTAAGTATAGTTAAGAAATAATAGCTAGTAGTTAGGAAAAGGCGAGGCCTATAGAACTAAAGGGAGCTAGTAGTAGAGCCTTAGACCCTTAAGGGAATTATAGGGTAACACCTAAATTTATAAGTAAAATGGCAAAGTTAGAAGTTTAAAGCGTTAGTGGATAGTGGAGTAATAAGGAACTATATATCACTAACAGCAGTTAAAAGGATATAGTTACTATATAGGCAGAAAGAACACTTATACTAGTTAATAATAATTTTAGGAGATCTAATAGCCTATTAGAAAGGTATTATTAGTCTTAAAACAGGACCTATTTAGTTAACTATTAAAGGGAGACAGGTTAAAATGTCTTTTAATATCCTACTATTAGGAAAGGATAAGGTAGTATTAGGAATGCCTTAGTTATAGGAGTATAATCTAAGAATTAATTAGGTTATGGGATAAGTTAATATTAAGAATATATAATAACGCAAGACGTGATAACAAACTAAGTTAGTATAGTACTAAGTTAGAGTAATATATAAAGAGACTAAGCAAGGCTTAAGTTATATACTAAAGAGATGCTATAAGTACGGTAAAAAACTATGGAGCCCAGAAAGTAAGAAGCTGTTAAAGTATGCAGCATAGGACTATAAGATAGAGTTAAAACTAGGAATAAGTCTAAAGTTCTTTCTAATCTATAAGCTTACTAAAATAGAGTTAGTAGCGCTTAAGGAGTTTATCTAAGAAAACTTATAAAAGGGATATATCAGACCATCACAGTTATTAGTAGGATATCTAGTACTATTCATCCTAAAGAAAAACGGAAAACTTAAGATGTGCATTAACTATAGATAGTTAAACAGCATTATATAAAAGGATAGGTATCCTTTACACTTAATTAACAAAATCTAAGATAGGATAGGTAACGCGCAAATTTTTATAAAGATAGATCTAAGATGGGCGTACTATTAGATTTGGATTAAGGAAGGAGACAAATAAAAGGCAGCCTTTAGGTTAAAAGAAGGACTATATAAACTATTAGTAATGCAGTTTGGGCTTATAAATGCACCAGTAACGTTTTAGAAACGAATTAATAGTATATTAGGAGAACACCTTAATAAGTTTGTTATAGTATACCTTAATAATATTATTATCTACTTAATAAGTAAGGAAGAATATAGAGAATACGTTAAGTAGGTCTTAAAAAGACTATAGGAAGAAAAGATGCTAGTAATAATTAAGAAATGCAAGTTCTTTACCAGGAAAACTAATTTTGTAGGATTTATTATTAAACTAAGAAAAATCAGCATAAACCTAAAGAAAGTTAAAGCTATAGTAAGTTGGCAAGAACTAGAGAATATTACGCAGTTAAAATTGTTTCTAGGGTTTTGCAACTACTATAGGAGGTTTATTACACAATAGTTAAAAAGTATTAAGCTATTTACAAGACTTATAAAAAAGGAGGAACTATAGACATGGGGCAATAAGCAAAAGAAGTTATTTAAGAAACTTAAGGAGTTGTTTACCTAGGATCCAATCCTTAAGATCTACCAACCAAAGCTAGATATGGTTGTAAAAATAGACGTATTAGACTTTATACTAGGAGTATATTTGCTATAGAAGCACTAGGACATATGGCATCTAGTAGCGTACTATAGTTAAAAGATAACACCACTAGAACTAAACTATAACATTTACAATAAGAAGTTGTTGGGTATAGTTACAGCACTTAAGAAATAAAGAGCATTCTTATAAGGTATAGAAAAATCATTTATAGTTAAGTGTCACGACCTTGCGCTACCCATACGTCGCTATGGGCTGGAGAGCTTATAAGACGTTTCCAACCGGCAGTCCCCCCAGTCGCGGGACACTGCTACCTTTTTAGAGGTTTGTATGGCCAGGTGGGTTGGAGCTTGGGCATAACATTAAGACAGACTATAAGAACTTAATGGGGTTCTTAATAATAAAAGAACTCAACCAAAGATAAGTTAGATAGGTAGAAATGCTTACAGAATATTATTTTAAAAATCAGCATACTAAGGGTACTAAAAATGCAAGAGTAGACACGCTTAGCAGAAAGGCAAAGTTATAGGACAGTAAAAAGCTATTAGGGGCAGTGTTACGCAAAGATGAAGACGGATTAATTAGGTATAATTATCCTAAGATTATAGCAACTAAAGAAGAAAGCCAAACCTATAAAATACTAAAGAGTATATAGTTATAAAAGATCTAAAAAGCATAGAGCGAGGATCTAGACTTAGAGCAGTATAAAAACCAACAAGCTATATATATACTAAAGGAAATTATAAAAGAGTTTATAAAAGAATTCTATAAAGGAATAACTTAAGGACACAATAGAGCTATAGGCTTAGTATTAAGACTTTAAGAGGAGTATATTATTTAAGGAATCTAGGGACTAGTAAGAAAAGTTATAAAGGAATATCTAGATTGCTAAAGGAATAAATTAATAAGGTATAAGCCATATAGAGGGCTACAACCTATTAAAATACTAGAAAGACTATAGGAGGTTATATTATAGGACTTTATTATAAAGCTACTAAAGTTAAAAGACCCTATTACTGGATAGAATTATAATATAATCCTAGTAATAGTAGACAAGTTAACTAAGTAAGGCTACTTTGTAGTATATATAAAAGAAATTTTAGCGAAAGATATAGCTAGAATCTATATTAAGGAAGTGTTTATAAGATATAGAGCACTAATAAAAGTTATATTGGATAGAGATCTAAGATTTATAGTAGCATTCTAGGAGGTATTCTTAGCCAAATAAGGGGTTTAAGCAGCAATATTAATAGTATATTACCTATAAACGGATGGTTAAATAGAAAGACTAAATTAGACACTAGAACAGTATCTAGGGTATTATATTAATTATGCACAGAATAACTGGGTATTGTTATTACCAGTTATATAGTTTATATATAATATAATACTATAGGAAGGGATAGGCACATTACCTTTTAAGGCGAATTACGGATATAAGCTAAGAACATTATTACCGCTATAATAAGTAAAGAAAGTAAGTAGCATAGCTAAGTAAAGAATGGAGAACTTAATGAACCTTTATATACACCTTAAGGAAACAGCTAAGCTAGTATAAGAAAGAATGAAAAGGTACTATAATGCTAAGAGATCTAAGGGACTAGATCTTAAGGAGGGAGATAAAGTATGGCTACTATACAAAAATTTTAAGAGTTAACGACTAAGTAAAAAGTTGGACTATATTAGACTAGGACCATTTATAGTTAAGATAAAGATCTTAAAAGTTACGTATAGACTTAACTTACTAAAGAAAATAAAAATCTACCCTATATAGTATGTAGTAATGCTAGAGCCAGTATACGGGAATATTAAGCTATTAGTCTATAAAGCAGATATATATAGAGGATAAAAAGAGGACAAATAAAAGGTTTTAAAGATTATTAGTTATAAGGATATTAATAATAAAATATAGTATAAAGTTAAGTGAATAGGCTATAAGGAGACTACCTAGGAACTACTAAATAACCTAAAGAACGCTATAAAAAAGGTATAGGAGTATTAGAAGAAAATAGGTTAGGTAATATTAATAAAGAAGAATTACTAAAGAATGAGTTACCTAAAGGGGACCTAAGAGGAGCACCTGCTAAGGTATTTAGAGTTGTTTTCCTCTCTAATAGAAGAGAATCCATTCTTTTATTGCCAAGTTCCTAAAGACCTTATTCTATAAGTTTCCACTCCTTAAAGTAAACCTTTTTACGCACCTTCTTAAGACGGATTAACTAAGTGGATGTAGCTAGACAAGAGTTAAGAGCGCGCTGTTAAGCATTAGTAGCCTCTTTCTTAGTGTTATAAAAATAATAAAGTTTAGCTAGCGCTACTAAGAGCTTACCATTAAGTTTTATAGCGGTAGATTAAACCTAAGACCCTAGTAGTAATTAATAAGGGTACTTAAAGGCTATTAAAAGTAATAGGATGTATACACTTAGCGTTAGAAATAGAGCGAACATTATAGGACAATTAAATATTTGCTTTAGTGCACTTTAAATATAAAGAGAGTTGCTAAAATAAAGGGCTTACTAATACAATATAAACTAACCCCTCTTTTATATAACGATAATATAGAGATAGCATTATCTTACCCAGAGATAATATTGTAGTAATAGTATAAGACTGATGAGCTATAGAAGAAGAAGAAGGAGCTTTAGGTATAATAAGTAAGGATATTAACCAAATTAATTAGATGGACATTATACCTCTAGTAGACAACTTAGAGATATTAGGAATCTTTAAGGATAAAGATAAAGAGGAGGGAGATAGTGTTATAGACGCTTTAAGTATAGTGCTATAACTACTTAGAGAAGAGTTAGAGGAAGCTAGTTAGTTAATAAAAGCACGGTTTAGGATAGAGCCTATAGAACCATATAATAAGGAATAGTAAATAAGGTTACGTAATATAATCTATATAATCTATATAATCTATATAATCTGCAATAGAGTAGATAGAGTAACGACTTTATTAGGAGTACGGATGTGTATTTAAAGGACTATAGTCCCTACCTAGATAGTTTCTTTCCTTATAGTAAATCTTAGAATATAACTAGAGTTAATCTATTAGGTAACCACTTTACCAGCTATTATTTATTACTGTTATATTGTTAACTTCCTGTTTACCTACATACCCAGCCTATTAGCGAGTTCACCGTAGTATTTCCTATAAGGCTTTGTTATATACATAATAGGCAAGCTGTCTAGATGGGCGAGCTGCCCACCTTAAAACTTACCAAAAATCAGAAAGATCACACCTTAATATCTCAACAACCACTTAATAATAAATTCTAATAATTTAGATTTAGACTTTTATATATACTCTGCAGCTTCTATTAAAGTTGCATCGTAAATAGTTTAGTAGTTTTTAAGATATTAATTTTTGGGGGCCAAAACGAGGCTAAATCACTATATCTTAAAAAGTACTAATCTATTTATAATGCAACTTTAATAGAAGCTATAGAGCATATATAAAAGTCTAAATCCAAATTATTAGAATTTATTATTTAGTGGTTGTTAAGATATTAAAGTGTGATTTTTCTGATTTTTGGTGTGTTTTTGAGGTGGGTAGCTCGCCCATCTCGACAGCTCGCCTATCGTATACGTTATACTTATATAGTAATAAAGGAAGAAAATGCTTATATAAAGACGTATAAGTAGCGTATATAAATATATATTATTATTTATTACTTAACGTCTAATTTAGATCCCTATTGGGCCTATATAGATTACTCCTTATATATATATAGGGAGAAAACTCTATTTAAGAAAACCCCGTAATATATCTCCCCGCCTTTATATAACGTGTCCTACCCCTATATTACTATACAGCTAAAAAGACAGTAAGTACTTATAAACTTATTATAAGCGCGGTAGGATCTAATATATATACTCTTACACTTTATATAAATATATAATAACTTTAAATTCTACTAATATTATCCTTTATTAGGAATTAGGAAATATAATTCTCTAGTATACTTCTCGCCCTACTATATAAGAGGTTCTCTAATAATATTACTAGACTATAAGTAAAATCTTCTCTTTATATAATACCTATATAACTAACTACTCTTAGAATAAGTAGAAGAGGGTAGAAG
>Ga0307507_10004170_pt1 | contig 26212 bp, 9 predicted proteins | sample 7_EM_MG_FD_207223 | JGI IMG/M metagenome (GOLD analysis project Ga0307507, IMG submission 207223) | Populus trichocarpa ectomycorrhiza microbial communities from riparian zone in the Pacific Northwest, United States - 7_EM | ecosystem: Host-associated > Plants > Roots > Unclassified | place...
GCTTATTCCCTTTAATAGATCCTATTATTAATCTTTATTAACTGGTCTATTAACTCTCTTAGAGTATCCGCATCTTCTATTAGGATAATTACGTCCTAGACTTTAGCCTTAAGTCCCTATTTATACTGTGCTATAAGCGCCCTATTATTCCACTTAACCTATATAGCTAGTGTTTAAAACTGTATTGTATACTTAATTACTAAAGTACGTTGTACTAAGTTCTGAAGCTTTCGTTCCGCTGTGGTTATAGCCTCCAGATCTCTAAATATTTGCGTTAGTTATTCCGCGAACCTATTCTAACTAGTAAATATATACCGTATATCCTAGTTAGTAGTTGTCATGCCATTAGCCTATATTTCCATGAGATATAGTTCAAACCACTTAAGTGCCCTTCCTATTAGGAACAATCCTGCATAGGCTACTTAATCTAATAATATTGCTAACTTTACTCCTTTCTACATTACCTTAAAGTGCATCTATATAAGAAATCCCTTAAGCTTTAACTTCTCTCCTAAAAATCGTTTAATTAAAGGTAGCTTAATTTTTGCTACTCCAATTCTATTAATGCGTTCTTTAAGTATCCTATTATTATCTTATAAGTGATTAACCATTTCCTATAACTGACCTTGCGTAACCACTTAAGAATCCATATCTGCTATACTAATATCTCCCGGTCCTAAGGTTGTGGCTATTGTCAACGCCGTTATAACTAGTGCTTTAGGTGGCATATTATTTAATCTTATTTAATACCGTAACCTTGGTAGTAAATGTGTAACGGAACCTTATAGCAGAAACTACAGTAGGTCCTATTATTAGGCTAGGTATATAGGTAAGAACAAATCAACAATATAATAATAACTGGTGGAGTGGTTACCTAATAGATTAACTCCAATTATATTCTAAGATTTACTATAAGGAGAGAACTAACTATGGTAGGGACTGAGGTCCTTTAAATACACAACTATACTCCTAAGAAATCCTCTCTTGTACGTAAGGTATGTGTTGTCTGTATTAAACGTAACATCCCTTCCGTTTAACACAGTTAATACGTTCAACGCTACGTAACCTCGGTTACTATTCCTTATTACATGGTTCCACTGGATCCATCCTGGACCGTGCCTGTATTAACCAACTAGCTTCCTGCGACTCTTCCCTAAGTAGTTGTAACATTGTACTTAAAGCGTCCGTAACACTGTCGGTCTTTCTTCTATAGGTATAGAGATTTATTATTTACTTCTCTAGTCCCTAGATCCTTCTTTTAGGTTCCTTAACATTATAATTAACGCTTCTTTAATATGATTTATGCGCTTTTCCGTAATAGATTAATCTTAGACAACTTTCTTATCTAGCCACATATAGAAATCTGCCTATTTGTTATTACTTCTTTGCCTATACCACTTTCTATACAACTGGTTTAGTATATATAGTTTGTCTATTAGAAAGTACCTTATTATCGCTGTATTATAACATCCCTTAGTATATCTTTCTTTAAACCTAGTTAGAATCCCTAGATCCTCTTCTTATTCCAGTTTATTTAACTACTTTACTCTAGGCGTCCCTACCTTAGGCCTATTAGTAATTCTTTATATAGGTGCTCTATCCCTTATATAACCTAGTATAGCTAACCTCTTGTCTAGCTTTTGCTCTTGCTATACAATAATTCTATATCTAAACTTATCCATAGTTTCTTATTTTCTACATCTTATAGCTAGATCTTTAAAGTTGTTTTACTTCTTAATCTTAGTATTAACTTTTTAATCTTTAGGTTAAACACTATATTTACCTAGAACTATTATGGTCCTTATTTATTCTTCGAAATCTTGGCTACCTAATAATATCCTTACTTGTTCTCTAAACTCTTAGTTCTTAAACTTGCGTCCTATACTTATTCGTTTATTACTAAACTAAGTCGCTGCTCTTTCCCATTAGTTTTCGTCTATTGTGGGCTCTTAAGCTATCCTTATCGCGTCTTATAAGTCTAGAGCCTTCCTTATCTTGTCTTAAGAGTTTTAGACCTGTGGCCTTTTACCTTTATTAAGTAATAAGCTAGCACTAGCAGTTATCTACTTGCTTAGTTTCTTCTAAACGTTACTCCTTTCATCTTATAAAACGATGGAAATTGTATCTAACGGTATTATAATACCCGTTACTAAACCTCGCTCTGTAGTGGTTTTAGTCTTTACTTCTATTTTAACTTCTCTAAGGTCTGCATGCTCCTAGTAAGCTGCCTTTATTGCCTTATTATTAGTAAATGCTTTACCTGTGTTAAACTTATCGTCTTTAATATCCAATCTATGAGCTGGTTTGTTAGTTTCTTTAAACTTAGATAACAATAGTTCCTATAGCTAATAGCTTGCGCTATACTTAGCGTCCTCATAAATTCGGTATACGTTGTTATAATAAAACGCGAAACTATTAATTAAACACTCTTTTATTCCTTATAGTGCACTATTATCCTTCTATATATACGTGCCATCTGCTGGTCTTGTTCCCTTTACTATATAATTACTCTAACCACCTCTATAGTCTCTGGCGAAATAACCCTGTTTTCCGCAATTTATGCAAGCTCCATCTTTAAACCACTAGCTTTGCTATAGAGTCCGCCTAAACGTCTTCTACTACTAAGATCCCTAGTTTAGCCTCTGCTCTGGGGTCCTATAATCACTAGATCCTTAACCTCTAGGTTTTTATAGTTTCTTTATCCACCTCTTAGACTCTTTAGTACCACTTAAGTCCATCGGCTCTACGCTATTCCATAGTTTTTAACTCTATATTAGTTGTTGTATACTCTGCGCCTTATACAACTATGGAACTCTATCTTGCCCTTTCTTAGCTTGTTCCCTTTAATAGATCCTATTATTAATCTTTATTAACTGGTCTATTAACTCCCTTAAAGTATCCGCATCTTCTATTAGGATAATTACGTCCTAGACTTTAGCCTTAAGCCCCTATTTATACTATACTATAAGCGCCCTATTGTTCCACTTAACCTGCGTGGCTAGTGTTTAAAACTGCGTTATATACTCAATTACTAAAGTGCGCTATACTAAGTTCTAAAGTTTTCGTTCCGCTATTGTGGTTGCTTTAGGGTCTTTAAACATTTGCGTTAACTATTCTATAAATCCGTTTCAACTTATAAACACATACCGTATATCTAGGTTAATAGTCGTCACACTATTTGCTTATATCTCTGTAAGGTAAGGCTTAAACCACTTTAGAGCTCTTCCTATTAAAAACAGTCCCGCGTATGCTACCTAATCCGTAGGTATTACTAACTTCGCTCCTTCTTGCATAACCTTAAAGTGTATCTGCGTAAGAAATCCCTTAAGCTTCAACTTTTCTCCTAAAAACCGTTTAATTGAAGGTAGCTTAATCTTTACTACTCTAATTCCATTAATGTGTTCTTTAAGTATCCTATTATTATCCTATAAGCGATTAACCATTTCTTGTAACTAACCTTGCGTAACTACTTATAAGTCAGTATCTGATATACTAGTATCTCCTCCTAAGCCCAAGGTAGTTGCTGCCGTTAATAGCATTGTGACTAGTGCTTTAGGTGGCATGTTGTTTAACCTTGTTTAATACCATAACCTTAGTAGTAAATGTGTAACGGAACCTTATAGCAGGAACTACGGTGGGTCCTATTATTAGGCTGTGTATATAGGTAAGAACAGTTTAACAATATAATAATAACTAGTGGAGTGGTTACCTAATAGATTAACTCTAATTGTATTCTAAGATTTACTACAAAGAGAGAACTATCTAGGTAAGGACTATAGTCCTTTAAATATATAACTATACGCCTAAGAAATCCCTTTGCTCTATTAATCCGTTAATCCATTAATCCGTTAACCTGCTTATAGATCCCATGTTCTCTTAATCCTATAGATTATAGATCCAACTATATAACCTCGGTTACTATTCCTCATTACATAGTTCCACCGGCTCCATCCTAGACCGTGCCTATATTAACCAACTAGCTTCTTCCAACTCCTCTCCAAGTAGTCGTAACATTGTACTTAAGCTGTCCGTAACATCCAATAAACATATTTAGTGTTATGGGACACCTCTATAACATCTTATACACGTCCACCTGTTTCTATTAACGTAGTAAGAAGAAACTAACCGCGAGATGGCAATCTAATAGCAATCTGCCGCATTCTGCCATATTCTGCTAAGTCCACTAAATCCTGTAAAGTTTTACTAGGACCGCTACTTAAATCCTATTCTGCTTTATATATATATTAACTAAGTAACTAAACTAATAATATATACCCTTTCTTCCTATTTCCTTACCTTCTCTCCTTACGCAATATCTTAACTTTATTGCGCAGTTTATATATATAGCTTAATAATATCTACTTCGCTATATATTATTACCGCTTATACTTACTTTGTAATACTATATTACGTTAACCTTATATACTACTCTTTAAAATATAGAACAAACCTAAAGCCCCCATAATAGCCGCCGGCATTATATTTATACTCTAAAAACAATTAGTAGAGATATAGAAGTCCTTTATAGACGTCCTTATATAAAACTAAGCTACTTTAACTTAATAATAAGTAGAATAAGAAGTATAATACTAGTAAATCATTAAGGACCTTTAAGAAGAAGTCCGTACCCTTAAGATGCTTATACTAGGGCCCTAAGACTAAACGCCTTCTTTAGAGATAAATACGCGGGATAAGAGTCCCAAACCTATAGTAACTATTTACCCTAAACTAATTACCGCACTATAACAATCCGAATAACTACTAGACCCTTTAATATTTACTAGTAAATAATAAGAACTCTAATTATTTTTAAGCTGGCTTAAAAATAAGCTAACTAGTAATACTAACTACTACTTAACTAAAGCTAACTAACTTTACTACGCCCTAAGTTAACTAGGAGGAGATATAGCTAATCTTATTAAACCCCTTTAACCAAACTTAGTATAAAGTCTAGTTATACTTCTTAAAGCTATATATAGTAACCTAAACCGCCAAGCTACCACTTAGAGGAAGATAAACTATACAGCTTAAGGAATAAAGAGCTTCCTAATATACTTCTCTAAATTTAACTGTTACGTAAAAAAAAAATAGGCTAGAATAACTCCGTACTAATTAACAGCCTTATTAAGTCCCTAAGCACTAAACTAAAAACCTCCCTAATAGGTATAGACCTACTAGGAGCCCTTAACGCCTATATAAATATTATTAATAAACGGTATAATAATATACTACGCCTAACACCGAAGTCCGCTCCTTAATATAATATAATAACCCTATAAACGTCTATTAAGTTATTATCTTAGCCTAAGTACCCTAACGCTATAGATATTAATATAGGGACCCTAGGATACGCTCTACTAGGGTCCCCTAAATAAGAATAACGCATTAAGCTAGGCCTTTACTTTAAATGTGGAAGCAAGGCTTATATTTTAAGATACTGCTTTATCCCTATGCCCCAATATAACTTATAAACGGCTAATACTAACAACTATTTACTACGTTAATTCTCTAGTTACCGCCTCTAATCTTTACTTAGTTCTAGCCCTATATCTAGTAAGTATTACTTATAAGGACGAAGTTATAACTAATGTTCTATAGGAACCCTACCTTAATTGTCTCTAAAAGGAAGATTTTAGAGCTAAGTCGCTTTCTAGAATGGCACTACCTTAGGATCTTATTAAATGCTCTAGATATTACAAACTCTAACTCTTAGAATTATAGTATAACCGTTAACTATTATCTTTAGTAGAACGGTTAATAGGCTAATGCTTAAGTCCTAATTAATATAAGAGCTAGTAATATAGGATTTATTAACAAGATCTTTATATAAGATAATGGTTTTACTCTAACCCCCTTAACTAGCATATTAACGTATTTAGATTTAATGGCAAACATACTATCTTAGGCTATATTACCCATATAGTATTTCTAAAACTCTAATACCTAAACTATAAAGAACTAATTAGGCTTTTTGTTACTACCCTAGGTTACTTAATAATTTTTAGATAACCCTAAATAAAGCTATATAAGGTAACTATTAATTAGAATAACCTTAAGCGTCTATTTACCGCCTTCCGTTATAAGCAGAAGTGCCTTATAACTTACTACTTAGACCCTAAACTAAAATCTAAAAAATCTACTAGAATCTACTAGTCTAAGATTTCTACTAACGTCTATCCTATACCTAAAAAGTCCACCTAATTCTACTAACCTAAGAATTCCACTAACGTCCACTAAGAACCCGGAATTTACACTAGACTATATAAACTAACTTTAACTGCTACATCCTAAACCAAATAGAAGCTTAAGCTTAACATATAAAAGTACTAGAAGAACTGGTATTTTACTATAAAAAGAATACTTAAAGAACTTAAACCTAAATAAGAAACGATATAAGAAACTAAGGACAATCTAAGCTTGCTTAATACCTTAGATATCTATATAATTGGAGCCACCCTACTAGTATAACTTACCAGAAAACTAGAATATATAATCTTTACTGTTATAATAGCCGATATTAAGAAGGCCTTAGCACTAAAGAAGCACACTAACCCCGCTATAAAGGTACTAGTAAAGTACCATAATTATTTAGATATATTCTTACGGAAGGAAGCTAATAAGCTACTAGAACGCCGTCTATATAATTATAAGATTATAATTAAAGAAGGAAAATATTTTAGATTTAGACCCTTATATAGGATATTTTAAAATAAACCCTAAGTACTATGGAAGTACTTTAACGAATATCTAGACAAAGGATTTATTAGAGTAAGTTCTTTACCTATAGCCGCATTAGTAATCTTTATTAAGAAACCTAGCGGCGGTTTACGCTTCTATATAGACTACTAAGCTCTTAATATTATTACTATTAAGAACTAATACCTAATCCCATTAATCTAAAAGACACTAAACTAATTAAATAAAGCTCGCTTCTATATAAAGCTTAATATTATCTACGCCTTTAACCGCCTTTATATCGCGAAAGGAGATAAATAGCTTACTGCATTTCGTATTTAATACGGATTATTTAAATACTTAGTAATACTATTCGGCCTCGCAAATGCCCCAAGTTTATTCTAATACTTTATAAATAATACCCTGCGCCCATACCTAGATGTCTTTTATACTGCTTATATTAATAATATCTTAATATATAGTAATAATCTAGCTAAATACTAAAAATATATTAAACTGGTCTTGTAAGCCTTGCGCAGAGCTAGTCTATAATTAGATATAAATAAATATAAGTTCCATAAAATAGAAGTTCTATACCTTAGACTTATTATTTCCACAAATAGCATATAAATGGACCCTAAGAAAGTTAAAGTAATTATAAACTGGTAAGAACCTAAGAACGTTAAGGACGTAAGGGCCTTTATAGGATTTGCCAACTTCTACTAACAGTTTATTAATAACTTCTCCGCCTTAGTTTTACCCCTTATAGCCTTAACCCAAAAGGATAAAGCCTTTATCTTTAATAAGGAATATAAGAAAGCCTTTACTTATTTAAAGGTTATATTTACTACTATACTTATACTCTAATACTTTAACCTAGACTAAATAGGTGTTATAGAAGCTAACTTATCTAATTACGTTACTAGAGGTATTCTGTCTTAATATAATAAAAAAGGAATATTACATCCTATAGCATACTTCTTAAAATAACTAAGTCTAGCTAAATATAATTATAAAATCTATAATAAGGAATTGCTAGCTATTATTAAATAGTTTAAATAATAGCAACCAGAACTAAAAGGAGCTAGATTTCTAATTAAAGTCCTTAGTAATTATAAGAACTTATAGTACTTTACAACCATAAAATAGTTAAGCCACTATTAAGCTTACTAGTTAGAATATCTATCCTATTTCCAATTCTTAATTATATACCGCCTAGGCGTTTAAGGTTAGAAGCCTAATGCCCTAACCCAACATTTATAAGACGTATTAGCTTAAGAAAAAGCGCGCTCCTACTACAATTAGACCCTGCTCCGCCCCAAGCTATTTAAACTCCCTACTAAAGATTTTACGATATACGTCCTTAAAATAACCGATTGACCTATTAAATAGATTATAGCCGATAAATACTTAAATAATAAGTTTATCTAAGAGATGCTTAAGCTAATTTAAGATAGCGTTAGACGCTTTAAAAAAATTTCCCTAAGTAAATGCGAAGCCCGCGGAGACTGCTTATACTACTAGAACTACCTAGTAGTACCTAACTATAATAAGCTTAAGCTTAAGCTCCTTAAATATGTATATAATTTACTAGTAGCCGGTTACCTAGGCCAAGGAAAAACCCTAGAACTACTTTAATGGGAGTACTACTAGCTAAATATGTATAATATAATATAAAGGTACGTCTTTAGCTGTTATACCTATTAACGAGCTAAAGCTTCGCATAAAAAGTATAATGGCTTTTTAAAGCCACTGCCTGTTCCTAACTAAAGATAAAAGGACATCTTAATTAACTTTATTATTAATCTCCCCATAAGTAAAGGCTATATAAATATTATGGTAGTTATAGACCAACTATCTAAAATAAGATACTTAATCGCCTGTCCTAATATATTAACACCTACCGTTGCCTAACTATTCCTAAATTACGTATAGAAACTCTACGGATTCCCTAAAACAATTATCTCTAATAGAGGCAGCTAGTTTATCTCTATGTTCTAAAAAAAAACTAACTACCCAACTCTATATTAAAGCACTATTATCTATAGCATACTACCGAGAAATAGACGGTTAAACGGAACGTGTAAATGCTATAATGGAATAATATATTTGGATATATACGTTATATCTATAGGACAACTGGATAAACTGGCTTATATTTACCAAGTTTACTATAAATAACTCTGCCTTAGAAACTATAAAGGTCTCCCCGTTCCTAGCTAACTACAGCTAGTATCCATAAATGAGTTTTAAACCTTTAGTAATATTCCTCGCCTAGCTTATTAGGTCTTATAAGTTATAAAAGCAAATAAATTTGTAAAGAAAATAGAAGAACTATAAGAGTTTCTTATTAATAAAATAATATAGGCCTAATCTATCTATAAAGCTGCAGCAAATAAGAACTAAACCCTAGCACTAGCTTACTAAATTAGTAACTTTGTCTAGCTAGATATAAGAAATCTAAATATAAAACAACCTACTAAGAAACTTAATTAGAAAAACGCTAGCCCTTATAAGGTTAAAAAAGTTGTCTCTCCTTATGCCTACTAACTAAAGCTCCCTAACACAGTTAAAATCCACCCTATATTCTATACGTTAGTCCTCTACCCTACCGCCCCTATATTAGACGCCCTACTTAGATAGATCTAAAACCCTCCCCTACTAGTTAAAGTGGATAGTAAGGATAAGTACCTTATTAAAAGAGTTAATAATATTAAGTATAATAAACGGAAATGTAAATATATATACCTTATAAAATGGAGAGGCTTTACTAAGCCCTTATGGGAACCCGTTAACTCTATAGGACTTATATAAGCTATAGAAGACTTTTATAAACTTTACCTAGAACTACTACAGCCCTATTTTATAGAAGCTCGAGTTTAAAGGGGGGGTACTGTTATGGGATACCTCCGTAACACCTTATATACGTCTACCTGTTTCTACTAATATAGCAAGAAGAGACTAACCGCGAGACGGCAATCTAATGGTAATTTACTGGCAATCTATAGCAATCTAACGGCAATCTGCTGCATTCTGCTATATTCTACCAAGTCTACTAAATCCTGCCAAGTTCTGCCAGGACTGCTACTTAAATCCTATTCTGCTCTGTGTATATGTCGACCAAGTAACCAAACTAACGATATATACCCTTTCTTCCCGTTTCCTTACCTTCTCTCCTTACACAACGTCTTGACTTTATCGCGCAGTTTATGTACATAGCTTAATAATATCTACTTCGCTATATATTATCACCGCTTGTGCTTACTCCGTAACATTTAGAATAAATGCGAAATATACTAATAATAAGGCAATAAAGGCAGTTTACTAGGAGCATATAGACCTTAAAGAAGTTATATTAAAAGTAGAGACTAAGACCGCTATAAAGCAAGGCTTAGTAATGGGAATTATAACACTATTAGATACGGTATCCATCGCTTTATAAGACGGAAGAATATAAAACTAAAAAGACGGTTTAAGCAAGCAGATAACTACTAGTGCTATATTACCACTTAATAAAGGTAAAAGGCTACAGGCTTAAGATTCTTAAAAAGAGATAAAAGAGGACCTAGAACGTATAATAGACGAGAATTAATAGGAAAGGGTAGTAGCTTAGTTTAAAGATATACAAATAAGTACGGGATAAAGATTTCTATGGAGCCAAGATTTCGAAAAATAAATAATATCTATAGTAATTCTAGGTAAACGTAGTGTTCAGCCTAAAGGTTAAAATAATTAAAAAGTACAATGACTTTAAGAATCTACTTAGTGGATAAGAACTAAAAGAAACTATAAAGGAGTTTAGATAACAAATCTTTACGTAATAAGAATAGAAACTAGACCAGAGATCTAGTATACTAGGGCGTATAAGGGATAGAGCACCTATATAAAAAGTTACTAATAGGCTAAGGGTAGGAACGCCGAAAGCTAAATAGTTAAATAAACTAGAAGAAGAAGAGGATTTAGGGATCCTAACTAGGTTTGCAGAATAATATATAAAAGGTTATAATAATATAGTAATAAAAAGATACTTCCTTATAGATAGATTGTATATATTTATAGAGCTATACTGGAAGTGATATAGGCAACGAAAAAATAATAAGTAGGAAGAATTCTATATATGGCTAGATAAGAAAGCTATACTAGATTATGTAATATTAGAAGGATAGATAGGATATATTGAAGGAGTATTAATTATAACATTAAAGAATCTAGAGGAATAGGCCGTAGACTAGAGAGAGATAATGCAGATAATGCAGATATTGGTACCAGTAAAAAACGCGGCAACACTTAAATTAACGTAATAGAGGGTTAAACTTAAGGATAAAAACGAGTCATAAGTCGACCTAAAATACCTAGTATATTATATATTGGCATAGATTGCAGATATAATATATATAGTATGTATAAAGCACTAAAAAAAAGAACTATAAGTACCTAATAAGAATGTATTAGGCACTACATGAAAGAAGGTTTAGAAATACTAAGTATATATATAGATGCCATCTAGTAGAAGTTTAGGAGTTAAACGACTTAACACTTTAACTAGAAAGATTTCTTACGAAAGAATATATAGACGGACAATAGTGGTAGGAGTGCCTAAAGAATACGTGTCTATGGTATATAGAGAAAAAGAAATAAACTAAGTATTGGCCTAAGGAGGACTAAGTATAGTTAGGAAAAGGAGAGGCCTATAGGACTAGAGGAAGCCAGTAGTAGAGCCTTACACCCTTAAAGAAATTCTAAAACGACACCTAAATTTATAAGTTAAATGGCAAGATTAAAAGTTTGAAGTATTAGTAGATAGTGGAGTAATAAGAAACTATATATTACTAGTAGTAGTTAAAAGGATAGGGTTACTATATAGGCAAAAGAAGTACCCTTATCTGCAAATAATTATTTTAGGAGATCTAATAGCCTATAGAGGAGGCATTATTAATCTTAAACTAGGACCTATTTAGATAACTATTAAAGGAAGACGGATTAAAATATCTCTTAATATTCTACTATTAGGGAAGAATAAGGTAATACTAGGAATGCCTTAGTTATAGAAATATAGTTTAAGAATTAATTAGGTTATAGGTTAGGTTAGTATTAGAGATACTTTACGCTATAAGACGTAATAAGCAACTAAAATAGTATAGTACTAAGTTAAAGTAATGTATAAGGAGACTAAGCAAAGCTTAAATTATATACTAAAGAGATACTATAAGTATAGCAAACAGTTATAGAGCCTAGAAAGTAAAAAGCTATTAAAATATATAGTATAGGATTATAAAATAGAGTTAGAACCGGGAATAAATCTAAAGTTCTTTCTAATCTATAAGTTAACTAAAGAAGAGTTAAAAGCACTTAAAGAGTTTGTTTAGAACCGGTTAAACTCGGTGCGGACTCTGGGTTCGCAGCGGACACTTTCGAGGCGCACAGATCCGAGATTGTGAAGGTCAATGTGGGCCTTCCGGATGTGTTCCTCAGCAAAGACTTGATCGACGTAGCCACGGAAATGGTGGGAAACTTGCCGGCACGTCATCCACAAGTGGGTAAGGTCTGTGTTACTGGAAAGGATGCAGATCCACAACTCCGAGGGTAAGACTAGGAGTCCCATTTTCGGAAGTGATGCTGGATAGTTTACTATGGATTCAGGACGCTTCTTGGGCGAGCCGAAGCAGAACGTTCGATTTGTTAGAGCAAGGAATGTTGTTGAATTAGCAAGAATAACTGCGCAAATCAAGGAAATTTCGTATGGACCAACATAGATGGAATTCCTTTCGATCAAGTCATTTCCTGGAGGAAGTGAGGGTTCAATTGTTCTTATATCAGATGTGCAATTGAGTGCGAATGCGTCAGAACGTGGGAGTTGGCAGGAGGCAGAGGTTGGGGTCGGAGTCCCGACAATTTGGTGCGTAAGGCTGAACTAGGCGTTTTAAGGTATGGATTGAAAGTATACCTCGACCTCCACATTTCCACCCACAATTTTGCTCAATTACTGTCTTTTCAAACACAGTCGTGCCCCAGCCAAGCATTAGGAATAATCTGAAAAACAATTATAACGCCCTCCCCAGATATCCAAAAGGTAGATATCATCTCTCGCTACATCTATTCAAGAACGATCATAATTAGTTACTAGAATCCTTCCAAACATAACAAGCACCATGGTTCACCGATGAAAAAAATCCGAAACCCCGTTATCAGCACAATCCAGAATAAAAAAAGAAAAAAGAACCAATGATCACCTATGCGAGAATCCGACAAATCTGTCATATTCCCCCGGACTTATGCCTAGTTCGGAAAATTCAGCCCCAACAATTTTTGATCTATGCTTCTTTCCTTCTTTCATATAGCGTGCAGCCATTTTAGGGTTACCAATGCGTTTGTAAACTTCGGATAGCGCAAATGCGGTCCGACAGGACGCACCTGGGTGGCATTCACTAGAGCCGAGGATTCGAAGTGATTTATGGAAGAGCTGGCTGATTATTGTCAGAAGTGCTCGAATGAAATCATTTGGATAAATCTTACATAGACGACTTAGGATCGCCTCGTTTGCACATAAGGGTGCCAACTTTATACAGGGTAAAGCCAGTATAATGATGATGTGGCATCACCTTTTGCCGGATAATGAAAGAGTCTTGAAATGCCTCAAAGGCCTGGTCTGTTTTACCCTGCTGATAGTAAATGGTGCCAAGGTAGAAGTGAAGTCTAGTACAAGTTAGTCAATAGTGAGGGGTCTAAGCAGAATAGATTTGCACTCACATTGCCATCTGAGCGCTGCATTTTCCTCGTAATTGCTGTACTGCAACCATAGAGTCGACGCAGAATTCTAGGGCCTCACCGAGTCGTTGCATCTGTATCAGGCAGATGCAGATGTTGCTCATATATATATCTCTGTTAGTCTTCATATCTTTTCGCTGAAGAAGTTCCAGCAAAATTGGATAAGCCTCTTCTGGACGACTTTCTGCCATCAGAGATACGGCTATGTTTCCGTCCGCAGCTGCAAGCCATTTGAGATCCTCCGGATTGCCCGGTCGCTTATTGTCCTCCCTAATTGCTTTGATCTTCAAATGAAGGCCAAGTCCACTATCAGGACTGACTCTCTCGAGCATAATGGATGCTTGAACATTGTACAAATAGCTTGTCAGGTCTCGCACATACCATTCACTGAATCCTGGATGTTTGCTTGTTGTCAAGGATTCTCCACAGAGCACTATAGCATCCTTAGCCATGTTAAACGCAATATTGTATTGGCCGCTTTCAAAAAGGAACCTAGTATGGCTATTAGACAGAAAGAGACAGGGCGCAATGTTTTGTTCTTACCATGCACAGCGAGTTACAATTTCACATAGCAGAATGGGATATCCCACCTCATCCTTATACCAACTATACGTCTCCAGAAGTGATGATACTTGGCGGGAAAGCTCTTGGCAAGTCTTCCAATTCTCATGCATTGGTTTCCCATCCTGTTGTTGAGGGAATTTCGCATTCAAAAGGAAGACTGTTCGGTTGAAAATCTCGGCTTTCCGTTCAGAATCCATGGACTGCGCGACGGCAATTCGGACGAGGCGGTGGCACGCAATTCGGTCCTGTTCACGGTTTCTATTAATCAATGAAATCCTAAGTAGCGCAGCAACAGAGTTTTCAATTCTGTGAATTGTCGTATCCTATTAGTAAATAGTGATATCTATCAGGCTTAACACACTCACATTGGGATATCTGTAAAAGGGTTCTGCAACAGTCTTTCGAGTCCAGGAATGTCGGTAGGAATGTCTGGGCCTTCATATAGCCTTTTAGTTCGTCAATAATGCGAGTTTTTTGGGTCACGATTTATAGATTTCAAGAATACTAACATATCATCTCGCTTAGCCGAAAATAGCGAAAGTGGAACCCCATCACCATCAAGGAATGCGAGCATTTGAATGAGTGACAAAGTGTCATTATCAAGGACAGACTTACTTCCTGGCGGCGATGTATTCATTGTCCAGGTCGTATTTATTGAATTCTGGTATGATTGTGTGTCCCACAAGTGTGTTGCCTCGTTGAACAGAAAATTCCGTTCGAAATGCCTATTTGTATCAAGGAATCGCCTGGAGGACATGCCGGTGGATGAAATATAACCCCCAACAAGGCTCAGAGCAAGAGGAAGGTTACCAACAGCCTGTGAAATTTTAGAAGTAGTTTCCCGGTCTTCCGAACTGTATCTGTTCTCATTATCCTGCAAAAGACTGAGAAGGAAGTTTTCGCCGTCATGCAATGAGAAGGGAAGTACTTCAATCCGTGCATGGACAGTTGCAAAATGGCGAGCAACGCCTGGGTTCCTTGAAGTCATGATTATGGCACCTTTCGTAGCCCGCGGCCAATACCGTTCGAGTATCTTACAGTCCTGGATGTTGTCGTAAATAATTAGCCATTTCACCACTCGATTAGGCGGTTCTGACACATAAATTAGCCTAATCGAGAGACATACACGGGGTGACGGACCTCTCTTGCTGGTCTTGAACAGCCAATCTTTAAGCAGTTCGCGAGCTTGATCTGTGTTCTGATTTGAATCATCAACAATACCGATTTGCTGTCCAATAGACTTGAAAGAATCTGCCAGCTTCAGGGAAGATTCCGCGGTCACCCACAAGATTGCATCATAGCTGCTCACGAATCTGTAAGCGTACTCCAGGGCTATCTGAGTCTTACCGCCACCTCCTAAGCCATGAAGGCTAGCTATTAAGAGCTTTTTCGGAATATTACCAGGATGCAGATGTTGCACAAGTCTCTGTAATTCCAAATCTCTTCCATAGAAGGCTGGGTTTTGTATAGTAGGAAGATTCTGGAACGGTAGCCTGCCGAGCAACATCGTATCTTGCAGCTCCTGTCCAAGTCTGTCTATAGCAGATAGTCGCTGTAATAACTCTTGGTGTTGAACTTCTCTCTTTGTTTCCTTAGCATGCTCACAAGCAACACTCGCTTCTTGTTCCACCCACTCGGTCAATTGACGGAGTCTCTGAAGTCTTGTATTAATTGTCTCGCGAAGCGGCGTAAAAGATATACGTAGTATATTGCCTTTCAGTTTAGCGTTGCTTAAACGGTGTTGGGGGCGAACGCTTACTTATCGTGCGTCGGCGGAAGAAACGAATGGAGTCTTGGAAGAATCCAATAAGCTCGGCAAAGAAATTAACCAAAGCTTCCCCTAACTGGCAAATGTCCTGAGAGCCGAACTTGGTGATGTAATGAAGGAATCTGGGGAGCGCGCGATCGATGCATTGGAATGCTTCAACAACCTGGCTAAGGCCATGGGCATAGCGTGAGGACAACTTATGCGCTGTTAGCAGCCGCACGCTGCCTAACTCAAACTGTACGCCCTGACGGGTTTTCATGGGGTAAGTTAACCCCGAAAGCCGCCGGAACGCAGCAGGTTCGGGACATCACCCCTACCTCCAAAACAAAGTAAATGGAACCCCAAACCAATGCAGAGATCGTAGGGTTGGACTGCAGGAAGATCTTCACAATTTCGGAAAAGGAGTGAAGCGTTTTCAAAAAGGGATTGACTTGCTCAAGTCTCCGTGTAATTCTCCGTTCGCCGTAGCGTTTCTGCAACTCTTTTACTCGTTCAAGCAGCAACTGCTGGCTTGTGACAGCCTCGATCTTCTGGATCTCCTTAGGTTTTAGCGAAGCTAGATACCTTTCTAGCGCAACCGCCCAAATTTGCTCGAATTTGGTATTCATTGGTAATCGCCGGGGCCGAAGTTTCCACTGAGACCTTCCTAGCCTTAAGTTTGATGACTATATAGCTAACCCAAGCGAAAGAATCCCTCGGTTGCCCGTTGCTCAGCATGATATTCACCATTGGTTATTATTCTATCAGGCATAAGGCAAATGCAAAAGTTCAGAGTTAACGTGTCTCAATTTGTAGCGTTAAGAAGCTATGCCCCGCTAGCCTCACAACTCCATCATTGGATTCAATCCAGCGCCGCCCAAATTAGATATCTTCGTTCCGGTATGAATAATGCATTGAAAAAAGATGCCTAGTCCATGCTCCGCCTCTATTTCTCGAGCTAGCGACCCAAAATCGGGTATTGCCTTACTGGTGGCTACCAAGCATTTGAGAAACGTATCTAACATTTGATACACAAGGATGATATTACTTATGCTGATTTGTGCCGCTACTCCCTCCTCCTGTGGCCGATCCTCCACCATTGCCACCACCGGTTTGACCACTGCCCCCTCCGGTCGTACTATCATTTGGCGAATCGCTCATAGTGCGACAGCAGCCGAACTCCGCGGAGTCCTCAATGACGTGTTGCTTGTGCTGCTGTTCTTCTGTGCTTTCTGGGCGGTACTACGCGTAAGCTGAGGGCTAATGACGGTTACGACGGATGCTCGTCACCTTGTAATGTTACTCACGTAACAGGAGCAGCGCCGGGCTTCGAGAGATACTCGTTGACTGTCGCGAGGTAGCTTTCAAAGCCTGGTCATAGAAAACTCCAGACGCACTAGAAAGGGGGTGGGTTTGGACAATTGAAAAATTCAGACGTCAGTAACAGCAGAAGATTGCGAGCCGCCATGACATAATAAGTGTTATAGCACTAACAGGTCATCTGGATGATAGCCTTTTTCGGAGGGCTGATGTTCCCGCCAATGGCGGCCAGTGCGCATGGGTTGAGGATGGGCAGCACTCGAATAATTTGGGTACGCACGCAATGGAGTGTGCTGCAGGTGTGCCTGAACCTCGCGCGAGACAGCGAACGGGTGAACTTCATTCTGCGGCGTTTTGGCGGGAAGTGAAATAGGGCCTGTTAGCCCCCACCAAAATAATGACGCGATAATGAGGCAGAGGAATGGCGCAAGCTGATGCGGCACGAGTCCGCACAAAAAAGTCTCACGACCCCGTCCGGGAACCGTCCGCGATTCTTACTCTTCTCCATGATTACAGCTTCGATCCGGCGTCATCCTAACCCTCGTCTCTCCCCCTCCCCGAGTCCTAACGACCCACATTAAATTCAGTAATACTCTCATGAGACATCCTCGGAATCTCTCCTCTTCACCGCGTTTCACCGGTGTTGCGAGGCCACTCGAAGCCTGATATGAGGCAAGCACAGACTCGACGATCATGACAACGCAACTGGCAGGTGGGACTCTCCTGCAGTGAGCCCGATTCACCCAGAGAATTTCAGCCTCCATCCCAAATGGTAGGGCGACGACTCGAGTAGCACATGGTGTATTGAGCATCGCTTTGATTGCTCACCTCAGCCAGGTTCCCCCACCGGATATTCTATCTTGGCACAGCCTACCCGCCTCCCGGACCGCTCGCCTAAATAAACCCCACATCGAAATACCCAACAACAACCCTGTCCCTCCGAAAAGTAAAAAATTATACCTCACATTCGTTTACAGCCATTGTGGTTAGACTGTTTAGAAGGATGGCGTCTGGGGTAGGTTGAGGTCTAACTCTGTCTCTAATACATAGCTAAGCATAGTGCAGGAAGAGATACCTCATCGTTTTGAGAATGTATTGGACATCATTGACGAAATCAAGACACGATGCAAAGTGGCATCTATATCCATAGGTGTTCTCCATGAAGGAAAGGCAATCTTCAGGAAGAGTTTCGGATACCGCGACGTGGAAAACAAGCTGCCTGCCGATTCGGATAGCATGTACATGCTGGCATCGCTCTCGAAGAACTTTCTTGTTGCTTCGGTGGGGATCCTTGTCCATGAGGGGAAACTGAAATGGGAAGATCCTGTGTCTGCCTACGTGCCTGACTTTAATCCCAGAGATGATCCTCGGATCAGGGAAAAGGCGAATTTCATCGACATTCTTAGGCATTCGGGGGGTCTATCAAACCCAGTCGTTTCTGTTCTGGGACCCGATGGCAAGGTCCTCCTACCACCAGAAGATTTTATCCGCCTTGCCAACACCGCGCCCACTGGAAATGATGTCGGTCAATATTATGATAGGACCTGGGAGTACAGTAACGTCGGGTATGGAGTAGTGGCCTTGGCAGTAGAGAAAGCAAGCGGGATGTCCTATTCAGAATTTGTCCAGAAGAAGATCCTGGAGCCGTTGAGGCTACGAAGAACAGCTGTAACCAAATCGCAAGTCGCAACGGACGATAATATCGCCTATCCGTATGTAGAGCTTCAAAATGGTACATGGAAAAAGTTACAATACGAATGGACCTCTGAGAAACACACTCCTGTCCTTGCGGCTTTTGGCAAACGGAGCTGTGTGAATGATCTCTTGACATGGTGTGCTGCCACTATGTCAGCGGAATTCGAAGAAGAGGAGGAGATGAAACCAGGCATTCTGCAAGACATTCAACGAAACCCTCTTAAACAGATGAAGAGGATCCGCACAGGGTACTGGACCCGGCCCCATGACGACCCATTCCAGAACCAGTCAGAATACTGCATGGGATGGATGAGGGCCGTTATGCCTTCATGTCAAGTTGGCTGGGGCTCATATAATACTCTGACCACTTACGACGCTGAAAGGACTTCCCACAAATACATACTAGGGACAGAGTCACCAAAGAGGCCCTTTCTAAAGCATACAGGGCTGGGTATCGGCACAGCCATTTGTGTACACACTTTTCCCGATACCCGTAGTGCGGTTATCGTCCTTAGCAATGGGCTGAATTTGGGGGACGCAAGTGATTTTACCGCTCAAATCCTTATCCAAGAGCTGTTCGATCTTCATCCGCGCATTGATCTGATGCCTTGGGTAAAGCTTGAAACAGAGAGACGCCTTACTGAATTTCACAACACGATCATGCTCGGTTGGCTGGAAAACCGTGATGTAAGCGAGGCAGAGAGACCGCAGGAAGAATTTATTGGTGACTACTGTGGATTAGCCATCACTCTGTCCGTGACAAGGAACGAAAAAACGAAAAAGCTGCAGCTGCAATTTAATAGAGATGATTGTGTTGTGCAACTAGAGTATTACAACGTTGACAAATACAGCTATATGCCGACAACTCGCGACGGCTGGCTCGCTGGAGGGTGGCTCGATTGGGATTATTATATGGTTGGCGTGTTGGATTTTAGGAGAGAGAAAGGCGAGGTCAATGGACTTTGGTGGAAATGGGAGGAACCGTCCAAACCCTCCTGGTTCGCGAAAAAGAAGCTGCCGCGGTCAAAATGGCCCTTCCTTTCATGATACAATGAAGCAGGGTTCCAGTGAATTACCCAAATAGGAAATGAACTACTCTCCGTCAAGCTTCGCTGTCAGTTTTTCAACACCTCTCACGCCTGAAAAAGCCTTCAACTGCTTTTTACATTACGCATCTTCCTAGCAGGAGGCCCGTGTATTTTTTAAAGAAGGCAATAATAACCATCGCCCTATGAATAGTCAGTGAATATTGCTTATCTAATAGCTCTTATCAGGCTTGGGACTTATTTTGCTTAGTTATATAAGCATCTAAGTCCCTGTCTGGACCTCCAGATGCCGCAAATGTATCCTTGGAAGCTACATTTATATACAGTCTAGACCTACGGTGGGTCTATAGGAGTTTTTCTCGACTCCTTAACATATATAAAGACACAAGTTTGGACCTTGAAAACCCTTCCATACATTTTAATATCTCTACTTTACCTCCTGCTATCATTTTTTAGTTTACGCAAAAACTGTTTTAGATGTCAGGAGATCAATCTTGTCTGGGAATATTTCCACTCATACAAATTATCAGTATTCACTCATGCAAGAAAATCTAAATGCCGCGTTTGTCAATACGCCCTCATGCATAATTAAGCTTTGATAACCCCTTACTAAAAACGATAATAGGTACATACGGTCTTTTTTTTGGTAAATCAAAACGATAAGATCTTCATGTTTGTAATGGTGAGCTAAGCTGGGAAACGCCTTATTCAGTCAATGAGAAGCTGCTTCTTCGAACTTACCAGTAGATTATCAAGATTATCGCCACATCAGCCTCATTGTGGTTCTCCGCTATCAGGTTTAATAATCTTGCAGGTAGTAGAGGCTCTTGTGGAGGCTCTACGAGAGGTGCATTATTAGAGACGGTAAGTTTACAAGATTTTATTGCGATCTCAAAGTTACGAGCTGCAGCTGCCGCTGCCGCTGCCCTTTGCCTCCCTAGCTCTCTGCTTCTACCTGTGGCTCTAGGGTCTGCACGTGAGAAGGAACGAGGAAAAGAAGGGAAGGGTGAGCGGTTGGCAGAGGAGTAGTATACGGTGGGATGGAGTGGGTGTATCCTCGCGTTGATTAGAGTTTCCCCTCTCACATTCTGACATTAAAAGGTTAGAACTGGGCGGCCTAGTAAACAAAATAAGCTGATGAGATTGATAAGTCTGATAAAATTAATGGGCTGGATAATGTAACCGACTACGGTACCCTGCCAAACTACCACTGTTTTGCCTGCGTATCGCCTGCGTATTGCTTGCGTATCACTTACGTATCACGCTGTTTTAGTTACGTATTAGTCTCCCCTTTCATTTATTTCCATACCTTCCTCGTGTATATAGAGAGGCTCTAGAGCTACATTTTACAATCAAGTCGTTCACTCAATTCTCCCACACTGCAAGCTTACAGATAATCCTATTTTATTGATGGCCCTGGTGGACTTCGTAAAACACTGAAGTATGATGGTGTGTTGACAAACGCGGCGCAGGTAATTGTTCACCAGCTGCGCTCAGTGATCTAACTGGACTGGAGCGCCTGTGGAGCTCCACGTTGGATCCTTTCTTGCATTGGATTTGGAGCTATCGATTTTAAGGCTGGATTGGAGTGGATCTAACTCATTTGGAGCTCCTAGAGCTCCAGTTCTATACCTAATTAGGAGGGAGGATAGGCCGCTAAGAAGTTAGTACTTGGTGTCAGGCCTTTTATCAATATTCAATATCAATATAAGGCCGTATTGGAATTGATATTGAAACCAAATTTTATATTAAAACTTTTACTAAATATTAAATCCAAATTACTTATATATAATGTCCCGGCATAGTAATATAGTTGTAGTCAAGTTCTATATAGCTTTAGGCCTTAGTAGAGCTCCAAAATACAGCTGCCCTCTCACCTCTACTCTTACCACTATCATCAACTTCACGATCCTTGGCTTGGTGTAGTTGGTAGTAGCTCTTTAAGCTCCCCCCTAAATTGCCAAGACGTTAAAGCTTCTTCCATTACAAACCCTCTCCCAGCTGTAATATTACTAAGCAACCAACTCTTCAAGCACTCCGTACGCTCAATATTTGTACTTCCGAGTGACATACGGTCTGGTAGATATATTATCGTCGTCTATTATATTGGCAGATGAGGAAGATATAGCGTTAGTTAAAGACAAAGTAGTTAAAGATTGGGTATATGTAGGGCGCGTAAAAACTAACAATATAGTATATAATATTCTGTAAAACCACGTTTAATATTCATGCATTTTAATTTTATATGGGTTTACCTAATAAATTTAAAATATACACGTATCGCTTAGGGGTAAGAGTCATCTACCAAGGCATTTATGCCTAATTTTTGCTACCTCAACCCCAAAAATTGTTAATATTTAATAACTGTTGGAATCATGGTAGGGGGGTTTTGGTTTCAATCGATTTCTTCTTCTTTTCTACTTCTATAGGTGGAATTTGGTGGATCTCCTGAGCTCGCTTAGCTCACGTGGTCAGTGTAAGAGATGGATGGATTGGATCTAGATCTAAATCCAAATCCATCAAATCCATCGGATCTGGATCGAGATCCAAACTTTATCCATTCTTAATAGGTTGCCTGGGGCCTAGGCTTCAATTTTGCCGTATATTAAGCTAATTCTAGCAATTTTTACCACTCACGTTATATAACGGCCTAGTGTGGTTTTTATTATAATCTTCAAGTTACATAACTATAGCTATTTACTAAGCTCTACCGCAGCTATCCACCGAGTTTTACTGTAACTATCTACTAAGTTCCACTATCCACTAAGTTCCACTATCTATTAAGTTCCACTATAACTATCTACTAAGTTCCACCGTAACTGTCTACTAAGTTCTACCATAACTGTCTATTAAGTTCCACCGTAACTATCCATTAAGTATTTACTAAGTTCTACTGTAATCTGTGGACCCTAGCTTCTACCAACTAATTAGAATTTTCTATACCCGGTATAAAAAATCGCTATTAGCTTGCTTACTACTAGTGCCTTAGCAGCACTTACGAGGATTACTTAAATTAATAACCTCCGCCTCTTAAACCTAATTAACTCTAAAGAAGTCAACTTTATAGGCTTAAGTGGAGTTATATTAAGTCTTAAATTAATAATCTTATTCTTGTCCTAGGAGTAGAGATATAAAGTTACCTAGATTATACTCTACTTAAGGTAGTTACGGTATTTTATAACTATTTAGCTAAGACGGCTAAAGATATGTTCTGGCTTATCGCTTATAGCTGGAATTAATAGGAGATTAATAGCTATTTAAGCAAGGTACGGGTACTGTTTGTAGCTAATAGTTCTCTACTACTTAATTAGGGTCTTACAATCTTTAACTTAATTCTATGTACAATAGCGATTATATTTATCCTGCACAGTAGTAGAATAATGTTAATAGCCGCTCTTCTAAAGACCTTTTATCCTATAAGCCTCTATAATATTAAGCTTATGCCTAGGCTTCTTCTTCTCTGGAGATAGAGCTTCTAAAATAGGCTGTTACTTATAGTCTATAAGCTATAGATGTTTAACTAATTTACAGGTAGACGTAATCTAAGTCTTTTTATACTCTTACTAAGCTTCTATATACTGCCAATTGTATCTAGGATAGAGGACAACTGCGGTAATATAGGCTACTAACTTATTAATCTTCGTATAGTACTGTTAAGCCTTATTAAATGCAAACTTAATTTATATAGCAAAATGTTATTCTCCTTTAATTAACAAGGGCAGTGCGGATTTAAAGCGTTTATATATAGAGGTAAGTTCTTTAATAATACATTTAATATCCTATTAAACATTAACTAGCCCGCATAACTTGCCATTGCCTAGTTAGCCTTATAGGTCCATAGTTACAACCCAGTATAGTTTAAGTAAATTTTCGTACTATATTAGAACCTCCTAATTGTCTATAATAAGTGCATCTTTAAAGATTACATTCTAAGCATTGTCCTGGTCTTCTAGCCAAGTAAATTCTAGCCTCTTTTTTAGTCGTCTTACGCGTTGCTACTCTAACTATATAAAGTCTTTAAATGGCGCGTAAAGCTAATTTAGTATACAGAATTCCTTATAAGTACTATTCCAGCGGGTAATATTAGATTAGGAAAGGTTTTAGGTTATTATTATATCCTATTAATCCTCTAGGAGGATGCTCTAGAGATATATCTTCTAGCCTAATAATTTATTAGCACTATTAACTAATTTATACTTTTAGAACTACTTACTTTTATACCACTAATATCTTCTTTAAGGGCTTATATACACCCATATAATTAAGTTATAAGCTTTACCAACTAGTCCTTACTTCCTCCACGTCTATAACTGCGCTTTTATATCCTTAGGTACTACATCCTCCGCTTTAAATAAATCTGGGTTATAGCTGTACAAGAGGTGGCGGGCAATAATGTTAATAATATAGCCTAAACAACGTAGCCGGCGCTTAATTGGATTAAAGTTAAACTCCTTTATAATAGCCGTCATTGCTATATTATTATTGGTTGCGTTATCTAGTATAAAATACCTAATCTGCTTATTCTTAATGCCAAAGTCTTTAATTACGGCAATTACGCCTTCTATAATATTAATGCCAGCATATAAGCCAGTCTGCTTTAGAATAGTAAGAAGAGTTACTTAAGGCTTAAAATCTTTATTAAGAAAGTGGGTAATAACACCATTAAGTAAAAGAAGGTTGCCTAATATCTATAGGTTAAAAGATAAATAGATCTTACTAACTATGCATTATAGCTCTCTCTTTACTGCCGCCTTATAGTAAGTATAGCCCTTAATAATTTAAGATCTAACTAACTATTTACTAGGCATACATTCTGCTACTTAAGGCAATAGATATTTAATAAACTTATAAAAGACTAGCCTATTAACTTACCTAAAAGACACATTGTTATAGATAATCTATTAAAAAAGAAGTTGCCTAAATGTCTTCTTATTAAACGCACGCGCTAACTTATTAAGAACCTACTGCTCCTAGGGATTATTTGCATTAAGACCTTTAAATATAGAGATTAACTTTAACGCGTATAGCACCTCCTTACCCTTCTTATTAAATGTATAACTATAGATCACTTAAATATGCTTTATAATATTAGAGCTTCCTTTATAGGTATTCTAAGAGTGGGCCTTAATACTATATTTATAATAACACTCCTTATAGAGCCACTACTAGTTACTAGTCTTATAGCTCTCCATTAATATACCTAACTACTAGATTAGGGAGGAGAGCTTACTATTACCTTTAGAGATTAGGATAATATAGCTAGGTAATCTATTCCAGTTAATCCAGGACCAATTAAACTAACTCTTATCTTTAGGAGGAGCCTTACTAGCGCGCGCTTTAGTAGACCAATTAGCGCTAAACGTACTAGACGTTAGAGCTATTATAAGAGTTAAGATCTTAGGTATATTAGGATTAAGCATTAGTATTGTTTAAATTATAGTAGATTAATTAGGCTCAGTTATATTAGAGACTTAATCTTCTAGCCTTACCACTATATCTAATAAGTTAGGAGACCAGGCGGTACAGCGGTAAGGCTGCTAGGTAGGGCCATCTTATAGCTAAAGGTATAGAGGTACGTTTAAGGGAGATAGTAGTAGTAGAGGTGGTAAAGGTAGTTTGGCAACAGCCTTCTTCTTTCTTAGCTTTAGAGGCATAGTTAATGGTAATAATAAGAATAAGAGGTAAGAGACTTTATTATTTTTACTACTATCTTACCAGCTTACCCCTTTTACGCCATCTAATAGTCAGTGTAGTAATTAATGCATTACGGCGTTGCCTCAACAACGCTATAAATGGATAACTATTAGATCTAGATCCATATCCACGCCACCAATGGATTAGGCGTGGATTAGTGGATTAATGGATCCCGATCTAATCTCAATCCATCCATCTCTTACACTGCACGTGGTTAACCCAATTGGTTATAAGTAACCGTGTCTACTATATTACAGAACCTTATTCAGACAATAACTTTCAGTATTGAACATATCGTATTAATATTGCATATTGAGCGTCAATATTCAATATTCAATAATCGTTAATTAATACTGAATATGGATAAAAGCACTGCTTAGTGTTAAGGCTAAACAGAGCCAATTAGCAACGCTAGCGTTTAGCGTTAATAAGCTCTTATCTTATAAGACGATTAATTTATAAGAATTAAGGATATCTACTTATCCTCTACTGTCGCTCCTGCATCTATACTTACTGCTTGTCACGGAACGCGGGCAATGGCTACAAAGCGTATGTATTCTGGGAGTCTACAAGACGTTGCGCAATCGATCGTAAGGGTCGAGGGCGTAAGGAGGTGATATACCCTCGCGTAGCTGACATAAGCTGTACGCGAGGTGTACGCGAGAGCACGGGGTTCTCCTATGGAGGCCCCTACGGTCGGGTTCCG
>Ga0307507_10004171_pt1 | contig 26212 bp, 35 predicted proteins | sample 7_EM_MG_FD_207223 | JGI IMG/M metagenome (GOLD analysis project Ga0307507, IMG submission 207223) | Populus trichocarpa ectomycorrhiza microbial communities from riparian zone in the Pacific Northwest, United States - 7_EM | ecosystem: Host-associated > Plants > Roots > Unclassified | place...
GCTATTGCGTCGTCATGTGAAAGCCTATGAGTCAACTGATCTCATAGTGTGAAAGATAACAAACCGATGACTAATAACTATTAGTCATGTGAGAGTCTGCCTTGCTTAGTCACCGTTTGTGACACCAGCCTTAGACTGGAGAAATAAATAAAGAAGCTGTGATTATAATACCAGATATTGTTATACTAATAATAGTAGAATAGAGTATATCGAATATCTTATGTATATACGAATAAGGTATCTGCCTAAACCTTATCATTATTGTTCTACATCAGATAAACAAATTTTCCATAGTCCTAATCTAAATCCAGTTGTGTATGGCATTGCTGGTTTCCAAAGTCCGGACTTTGTAATCTCCGGACTTTTGTTTTCTAGTCCGGACTTTAAGTCCAAATCCTGGTCTAATCCTGGCCTGCCAAACAGGCCCTTAGTGTTTCATCCCGTTTCGCTGCAGGGGTTTTGGCAATCTGGCGGTTGCCTTTAAGCGGATAAGCAGCAAGCCGATGCACATTCTATCATTTGGTTTTCACTCAGTCCGCCCAGTCTGACTGAGCCCGGTCCCGTCAGTTTCAACAATCACGACTCTCTGGTCAGTCTAAATTCCACCATCAGACTAGACTAGACTTTGACCTGGTCTAGCTAGTCCGAGCGAGTCCTCGGCCGTCCATTCGGAACGCTGACATCGGGCCCCACCGTCCCCCACAATCCTCTGCTATGCCCGGCAGCTCCGCATAGACCCCGGTGATCATCTACGGTCACCGAGCGTCACTCACCGTCCGTGCCTATCCCCGCTATCCCTCGCCATCGGCTACTATTCCGACTACACACTTCTCGGCTTCAGGCACCCCTGACACAATATTGTCTCAGGCTGCCGGGCACCTCGTCTCTGCTGATAGCAGTCGTTTTTACCCCCTTGTACTTTCATTACGAAAATAGTAATACGTTTGGCGGTAACTCAGTTGATCTCAATCGCCAGTTTTTCATTGGGGCATTTTTTTTGGTTCTCCCCACCGTCACCGCCTCTATCTTACCCCGCTGCCTACTCTCTCCGAGTTGCCTCCTCCTTACTCGATTCATAGTGAGCTATCCTAATTATTAATTATACAAGATCCTCATTAAGCCTAAACGATTGCCTATTCCCCAGAAAATCTCCATCGCCCACCGCGCAGCAGAGGCTACCACCGGGGCCTCTACCCCGCATTCTACATCCCCTCTCCACCCTCTATTCGCAATCACGGACCACTCGAGCACGCCATTTTTACCCCGACTACCCTTCATTGTTAAACAAACAAGCCCCCCTAGCGGTTTGCGTTTCAATTGCCACCTCATACAGACTAATTTTCTCTGGGCGAGTAGTCATCCCCGCCCCCAAGCTTCTTTTCCGGGTTTGGCATTCGTGGCACGGTAGGCTGCAGAAGGGGAGGACGACGATCAGGAAACATATGAGGACCTTTTACAGCTTGTTCTGACCAAATTCGAAGGCTGTTTTCTGCAAGGCGATGAATTCCATACTGCAGCAGCTCAATTGACTGGCGCTCCGGCCAAAATAATAGATGTAGTCGGATCCTGCTCCAGTGTTCGATAAGCGGTTAACAGCCCCATCAAATAGCACGAATCTGCTCTTTTTCTTGCTGCCTCCGAAAGAATCGTCGGCGTTTATGCAATATTCTGAGTATATGGAAACATTGAAAAAAAAATTAACGAGCTTCGAGAAAGCTTTAGCTTTATGGGAGTTTGGTTGGTACTCCTTTGGCGCATTGTTCCCGGCTACTTTCGTTAATGTCTCGAGATCCTTGCCTAGGCAAGGTTCATCTCAAGAGACTTTAGTTATGAGATAGCTCCACCTCTCCTTGATTACTGATGTGAGGAACGTTGTCGTAACGGTTCCTCCCCAATCTATTTCCGGTCTTAGATTCAGTCAGAGGAAGGCCAAAGTGCAAACAGGATTGAGCAACAATCATATTCCCTTTACGGAGAGGAATGGCGGTTTCACAAACCGTTTATTGCCTATTTAGGCGCCGTTCGACTCTCCTTACCACGAGTCTGTATGTGGTATGATTTTGGAGGACCTTGAAGGAGATAGGGGCTTTCACCCGGCAAGATCTCGCAATTCCTGTTCTGAACACCTCCACCGGTCGAGACTACCGTGAAGGCCCGGGCGATGTATCAATCATTTCCGAATTGGTGAATCCGATTACTAAGCAGGCGGTGTCCAAGGCAACCGCGACGGCCTTCCCCGAGGCAGCCCGAATACTTGGCTTTGGCCCGGGGTGACATTTTCAGCCTTGGTGTTCTGATCCACCGCAGTAAGCATGGCACTGAATTATGCATAATCATCACGTGCGCTTTCGAAGGCACAAACAATGAGGTTAGATCCAAACCGGAGCTATTCGACCCAGATCCTGATCACACACCGACCAGCAGTCAAATATGCGGTTAACCGGCTGAAGGTGCATGGCTCTAAATTGCTACGAACAAAGCAAGGAAAGACCTTTGTTGATATCAAATTTTCTCTGTTGCTTGGCTAGCGGCCTGTGTTTTGTTCCGTAGGAAAATGATGACTGCCAATGAGGTACATACTATGGTGGCCGAACACCGCTCCCTTGGGCTACACATACGGGGCACGAGGAACGAGTGAGGTGACTCTTGAACCTAAACGAGGTTAATCCCGATTGGCCGGATAACGGGAGTGGGACACCTCTCGTCAGGGCTGCTAGGAACGGTTATTCCACTGTAGCCCGGGAGGTTTAGTACCGGGCTAATATTGTTAATCGCCGGGGCTCTCCCAGGCTAGGTCACCAGACCTCTCTTCCCTGTTAGAATAAGCTAGAAGGAAACCGGAGGTTTCACCGCTGAGTCTAGAATTCAGTAAAGAGTGCGAATGCGGGGTAGGAGCGGTGAACAAAGCGTGGTAAAAGCAGTCAGGAAAAGTGGGGTAAGAGCGATGAGAAGAGTGGAAATGAGGGATTAGTGGATAGTGTCATAAGTGCTGGGAGTGGGGTGATCATATAGTAGTAGGGTCTCTGTGAATGGGCAGTTTTTTGTCTTCTGTACTTAAGGGTCTTGTTCGCGCACGATTGTAGAAGACAGGTCAGTGAATAGTACACATCCAATATATTGAGTGTTTTACCCGCGCTTTCATACATACACTTTCATACATACGATCGGTATTCGTCCCCAGAAATTATAATAGCTAATAGGCATATTATGCATGATTGTGGTAAGTGATTCTTGTTGTTATTCTTATTATGCTTCTTCACCATACTTACCGTATTACAGGTTGGGCAATTACGATACTTGTGAGAAACAGCCTCGAGGAGTGGACTGTTGATTTTAGCCAGCGATGTGGAAGGGCTATTGGGGAGAACTATATGTCAATGACATTAGACAGCATCAATGCGGACGAGTCAACCCACTCCACGGCCGGTATTTTACCTGCAACCCAGTCCACCCAACCCGCCCTAAGTCTTATGGAGAAGCCCCCCTTTGAGGACATGAGACCTTCTGACTTAATCCTGGGAGGTTCGGCTTTCGCTTGAAATTCTCCGCGCGAGTACTCCGCGCTCGCAGCTCCGGCTGAGGCTATCCCTATTCAGTTTTCACCTCCTGTCTCTCATAATTTGTATATAGATTCCGATCGTATACGTGTGAGCTAGTTTTCAAAGAGGTACGAAGTGTATCAAAGATTGACAATGTTCAGTGACTTGCACTTCAATAATTCGGCGTGAACTAAACCTTTAAATACACAAAACGATAACTACTGCTCGTACTGAAGTATCACGCCATTTGCCTTGTTTCTCAGACCATTCTGTTACCCCGCATACCCCTCTCTTCTGCCCCGCTTTGTTACCTGTTCTACCCCGCTTCTCGCTCCCATCACCGAGTCTAGACTGTGCGCTGATTCCGCCGATATCTTCTAGCATCTTCTGTTTTAGAAACCGATTACCAATAGAGCGAGAGTGATATATGGTGATGGGTGAGCGCCAGTGACTAACAAGACTGTCGACTTCTACCGTGGGTTGACTATGCCGGTCGCCATCGAGGGCGATAGGGAGGGAGGAATCAACTACTCTATGATTGGTATCAATCATAGTCGTACTTCTAGGACCTTCAATGGCAAGCTCTAGAGTGCGCTTTTAAAATCGCGGACAAAGCCAAATGGTCGCTCGAAGTTGTCAATTATACCTTTATTAACCCGAAATATATATTTGCGCCGGTGATGTAAGTTTCTTACAGTTTATTTCCTTTCACATCTATTGACATCTCGTTAGTTACGCTCTCTCGACTTCACCAATGTGCTCAAATTCCTCGACCTGCAGGAAATTGATATTCAGGCCCTCATGGCGAAGATCTCCCTTGCGGACATCCAGGAGAGGCTCGTCGAGATTATCCAGGAATGTAGTAAACAAACTGAATCTAAGCCCAAGCCAGTCGAACTCCAACGCAATATCGCCACACTTCCTTTAAGGGGAATTGACATCCCTTTCTACTCCAAATTCTTGAGTAATGGAGTCAAACCTTTCACCTTGCATATTATGGGTCCGGTATTTTTCAATGATAATAGCCCCAGCGCCTTCATAATTTGTCATCGCTCGATTTTTCAGAACAGAAAGAGAGAGAACGCTCCGTTCCTCCTACTGAGAATGCCGGCGAGAAAGCCTTGTTTCGGAATGTATGGTGCAAAGCGTCCCTAAAGTGTACCAAGGCAGCTGTATCACGAAATGCCTCTATATATGACAGGGGCAAGGGGCTATAAGCGGGAAACATAGCCTTTAAGGGTCTCAAGTGGAATTGATGTTTAAGTCGAGGTTATTTGTGAATTTTATTTCCGTTTAAGGGATTTCAAGTCATATTGAATCGGTTAGATGAAAGGAGAGAAGCGAATGTATTACTACAAAACTAGTTCTTCTCCTATTAAACTGACTAAACCTCCTACAACAAGTGGGGGGACAGCATGAAAAAAATATAGTCATATTTCCGTCCTCACAGTACTCTGTAACGCGAAATGCCTCTACTCTGTGAGGGCACAGGGTAAATATATGGGCAATTATTAGAGATGACTAGGTGTTCAATTCTGTTTCCTTCCTATTTTTTGGTATTATTTTATGAGTTAAGAGCCTCATTGAGTGAAGAGCCTGTTTGGAAAGGTGGCACAGTTCCGTTGGGCGACTGCTTCATCCAAACAGTTCCCAAGTTTCTATAGGGTTAGTAAATGTGACTGCTCCGCAGAGCATTAGTAGGGTAAGCTATCCCAGAAAATTACATAAGTAATCTTCCCTGCACCACTTTGCAGCACCGAACCTGGTGCTGACACCTTCGAGGACACGACAACCGCATTTATTGATTACTTTCTCTCTTTCCCCTTTTATCTTTTTCTACCTCCACCAGTGGAAACCTATTCGGTCAACAGTTGGCGGTCACGAATCCCTCGAGCAGGTAGTTTTCTGTTTCCGAGACTGTGTCGCTTTCCCACCTCTTCTGGAGGGGCCCTGAAGCGTCTCAATCCCTTTCCTTCCCTTTGCCGAGCCCGTTTCGCCCTTTGAGTGCTGCAACTGCTTTGTGAACGGGAGGCCTACGCCAACACCACTATGTCTGACAATTGTAAATGGACACCTCTCTCGTGGGCTGCTAAGGAGGGGCACGATGCAGTAGTGAAGGCACTTCTGGAACGTGAGGATGTCAACCCCAATATGACAGACATTGGCGGACGAACACCACTTTCGTGGGCCGCCGGCTATGGGCGTTGTGGAGTGGTGAGGTTACTCTTAGGACGGAAAGACGTCGACCCAAATTCCCCTGACAATGACGGGAGAACACCGGTATGGTGGGCTGCAACGCTGGATTTCCATAACGTAGTGAAGTTACTGATGGACCTTGGGGATGTCAACCCCAATATGACGGATAAACGTGGCCGAACACCACTCTTCTGTGCTGCCGAGCTTGGTTCTTATCGAGTAGTACAGCTACTGTTGGAACGGGAAGACGTCACCCCTAATATCACGAACGATTGTGGCCAAACACCGCTCATGGTGGCTGCCAGCTCTGGGTCTCAGAAACTAATGAAGCTACTGTTGAGAAGAGAAGATGTCAACCCCAATAGGACCGATAAGATTGGCCAAACGCCGCTCCTATGCGCTGCCGGGCGTGGGGATGATCCGGTCGTAAAACTACTCTTGGAAAGGGAAGACGTTAACCCGGATATCCCGGACTACAATGGTCAAACGCCTCTCGCGGTAGCTGCTAGGTTTGGGTATGATGGAGTAGTGAAGCTACTGTTAGGATGGCAAGGCGTGAACCATAATATAACAGATAGATCTGGTCGAACGCCCCTCTCGTGGGCTGCTGCAAATGGCAACGATGGAGTAGTGCAACTGCTCCTAGGACTGGAAGATGTCAACCCCAATATGGCAGATATAGACGGCCGAACACCACTGTCATGGGCTGCCAATTATGGGAATGATGGAGTAGTGAAGCTGCTCCTGGAACGTGAGGATGTTAGCCCCAATATGACAGACATTGGCGGACGAACACCACTTTCATGGGCTGCCAATTGTGGGCATTATGGAGTAGTGAAGTTACTCTTGGGACGGAATGACATCGACCCGAATTCCCCGGACAATGACGGCAGAACACCAGTATCGCGAGCTATCGTTCAAGGGTTTCATAAGGTAGTGAAGTTACTGCTGGAACGTGGGGATGTGAACCCTAATAAGACGGATAAACTGGGCCGAACATCACTCTTTTGCGCTGCCGAGCGTGGTTCTTATCCAATGGCACAACTACTATTGGAACGGAAAGACGTCACCGCTGATATCGTCAACGATCTTGGCGAAACCCCGCTCATGATGGCTGCCAAGAATGGGTCTCACAAACTAGTGAAGCTACTGTTGAGAAGGGAAGATGTCAACCCTAATAGGGCCGATAGGATTGGCCGAACACCCCTCTTGTGCGCTGCCAAGGGTGGGGATGATCCGGTCGTAAAATTACTCTTGGAAAGGGAAGACGTTAACCAGGATATCGCAGACTACAATGGCCAAACGCCTCTCGCGACAGCTGCCAGGTTTGGGCGTGATGGAGTAGTGAAACTACTGTTAGGACTGCAGAATCTCAACCCTAATATAACCGATAAATGCGGTCGAGCGCCCCTCTCATGGGCTGCAGCAGGTGGCTATGATGGAGTAGTGCAACTGTTGCTAGGACGGGAAGATGTCAACCCCAATATCCCAGATGATGATGGACGGACACCGTTTTGGTGGGCATCGCGCTTCGGGCACGAGAGAGTGGTGAATCTACTCCGGGCTCGCCAATCTGCGATCCCTAATAATGTTTGACTCTATCTACTACGGCTCTCAAAAACCCTATGAGCTGCGTTTTGACTATCTCTACAATTACGCCCATATATGCCGCTTGCCGCTTCTCTCACCTCTAAACCGCCTGAAAATCCTTCCCGGAAGCCTCCCCCAAGTCGTCGACACCCGTCTTTCATTTCTCTTTCTTCCCTTTCCTCATTCCATTATAAATTCTCCCTTGTAGATCATCATGGTCTAGGATCAAAGCTAGGAATCTGACATACGCATACCAGTATAAGCGTTAATTAGATGAGGATTCCTAAAATCGTCTTGGCAGGTTATGGATGCGGGGGGGGGGGGCATATTCGATTCTTGTAGTTATCATCGGAACATTTCAGTCTTTGTTTTTAACTTCCCTATTGCATAACAACCAAGAATTTTGATTCAGATTAGTCATTGTTTCTCATTTACAGATTCTGGGTTTTCTCCGTTTTTCATTGTTTCTGAGCTAGTATTCGCTCTTCTGTGGGCCTAATATCCACTCTAACATACTCTCAAGTTTCCTGTACTCTTCTTGGCATGGTATTGCATGAATACATCTTATAAACATCCAAAGTAAACATATCGTTTTTCGTTAAGGGCTCTATAGTCGAAGCAAAGGTTCGTTCCCAATACCTGTCAGTTAAAATACTATGGAAATTCTATCACTCGGCTGGCCCAGTTAGACTAATCTCGGTCCAGTCAGTTACAGCACTCCGACTGTCCAGTCGATCTAATTTCCGCCGCTAAACCAGACCTCATTTCGACCCTAACTTACGAGTTAGTCCAGTCCAGCCCACCGCTATCCATTCAGAACCCTACTCTGGAGAATTAATAAGATTGCCAAGACTGGCTGGAGAGGGAAATACAGCAATGAATCCATCCGGCCGCCTATTAAACACCGAAATTATTCTTCGGTGAAGAAGCCATGCGAGTTGCAGACAGGAGATGCGAGGATACCAACAACATAAAGGAATAAGGCTTGTCCCCTAGGGGACTAGTTGAATCTGTTGTATAGTATAGCTACTGGCCCGTGTCCCCCCTCCTCCTGTTAGGTCCACCAAAGCTCTCGCCTGTTCCGTGCTCACTTTTTTTAGAGGCAGGTGCTACTTCCTCAAACCCTAGCCCATCCCTAAACCAATACCTCATCGCAGTAATCCGGCGCAAAATAGGTTACGGTGCATCAACGAAGAATCACACCAACATCTAAGCCTGGTTGGAACTTATTTTGAGCGGGAGGCCGGGGGTAACTAAAAAAAAAAAAAACTACTCTGCGCAAAAGCCCCATTCCCGATACTTCCCTGTCTAGACCCTCACCCGGCGGAACACGATAACACCAACAAAGCTTCACATGAACTAGTACTCAAGTGCATTCGCAGACAGTTTCCATTGGAAAAAAACACCTTTATATTTTGCGATGAGGTTACTGAGGGGAAATCAAGGACTTGACCATATGGTGAATGAAGAAGGATCCGATGGGTTTGACTGCGCTACGGAAGAATGTGGAGTGGAAGGAGACGTAAGTGCCGCTGAGAGGAATTATAGTAAGACCGCGCTGGAGTTCGGCTAGCTTGGGCTTAGCTTCACTTTGTTTTGCATATTCCAGGATAATCTCGACAAGCCTCTCCTTGATTTCCTGAATGGACATCTTCGCCATAAGAGCCTGAATGTCAATTTTATGCACCTGGAGAAAGTTGAGCACATTGGGGAGGAAGCCGAAAGACCGTAAATAGCGACATGTCAATAGATGTGAAAGGAAATCAAAGATAATAAACCCACATCACCGGTGCCAATATATTTCCGGTTAATAAAGGCATAATTGACAACTTCCAGCAACTATTGGGTTCCGTCAGTGATCCCATCAATAACGTACTGAGCAGGTTCTTCATTGGAGGTCGGGGTACAATAGGATTGATAGTAATCATAGGGTAATTGCTTCTTTGCTCGGTATCGCGCTCCACAGCGACCAGCATAGCCAACCCACGATAGAAGGCGACAGAAAGCAACAGGGATAACCTTAGCCGGAGCTGCGAACGCAGAGTATTCGCGCGGAGAATTTCGAGCGAAAGCCGAATCTCCCTAATTAAGCCACGAGACCTCATATCCTCAATGGGGGTCTTCTTCCTAAGGGTAAGCGCGGTCTTAATGAATAGGGTTGCAGACAAAGGCCAGTCGGAGAACGTGGGTGTACGAGATGAATATCTACCCCAATCGAGCTGACCCCCCCGCGCCGACACCCCCAAAAGCGATAGACATATATTCCTTCCTAATAGCCTTTCCAAGCCATTTGCCAAAATGAACAGTCGAGTTCTTGAGGTTGTTTCGCACAATGATGGTAATCGCGAAAGCTGTAGTGGGGTGGGTTACCGTGGGTATGGTGAAGAAGAAGAATAATAAGGAGAATAATACAGAGAATGGCTTACCATAATTGTTCATAAAATGTGTATTAGCCTGGTCTTAAATCTCTCTGGCTACAGGCGAAGAGTTGTACAGATCCATTCCTATTCCTTGCCCTTGACTTCCTTGGCTGGTAAATATGTAAGCAGATACCCGTTGCACCACTTCTTCCCTTCCCCCCAACCCCCCGCTCCCGAGTTTCCACGTTGACCCCAACTTTGATAATATTTCTACAACCAGTCGGATCGGCATGATGCAGTTAGTCTCAATGTCGTAATTCAGTAGTACTATACAGACAAAGTGACACGAAAGTTTTCTAACCCTGGCAATGTTCTCCACATCTGAAGGTTGAACAAGAGATCTCACTGTTGCGGAACATTCCGCGGGTGGCGGTTCCGCTAGAGTTAGCGGGAGTCGGCGAAAAGTAAATTTTGTTGTAGTCGTCGGATTCAGGAGTATATCCTTCGTTGCTAGCAGGGGCTGCCATGAGAAGGTCTGTTTTCGCGTGAAGTGGAATAGCATTGAGGCCGACAGGTCGATCGATGCTGGCACAGTGGCATTGGAGATAGTCAATTAACTTACCGCGTTTCGGTGGCTCTCAGTCGAAATGTACTAGACAGATGCAACTTGAATAACCCGTTTGTGGGTAATTCGGCTAACACTTGTCCGAGAGCTTCAAGAGAGCTGAAGATTTTCTCAACACTTAATTAGATAAAACTTGGAAACCGAAGCGTGTCTTCCCTAAAGATTGAGTATCAGGATCATTAAGATAGAACCACTGCTTAGGGCGGAGGACAGCAATATCTGACATCACCCCTTTCCAGCAAGAGCAGGGTTCCGAATGGTCGGTGGAGGACTCGACTGGACTTAGTCAGTACAGTCAAAGTCAAGTCTAGTCTGAATGTGTAAATTAGACCGACTGGAGAGTCCCGATTGTTGGAACTGATTCGGGCGGACCTAGTCGGACTGGGCGGACCGAGTGATAGAATATGCCCGGGCTTTGGCCAGGACTCCGCCCAAGATGTGAACTCTGAGCGCGATCTATTCTAGATGGATAATACTAGACAGGTGTGAGGGGTGCTGTCAGGGCACGCTAAGCGAGGAGGAATTGGGGTATTTAGAGCAGATTAGTAGGAGTTCTGGTTCTTATTATTCTAAGTGAGGTGGGGGGTAGCAACCTTATTTATAAGAAAGTGCACTCCCATACAGGCAAGAGAAATATAGAGACAACAATGTAAGAAACATAAGTGCGAACAAGTTTGACACTGAGATCCTTCCAAGTAAATCTCAGACGATGTGCATGAAACTCTAAGGGGTAATGAGAATATTAGAAATATCAGGGCCCACAATAGTGGATAAGAGATGCATAAAATCCTGAATACCAGATATGAAAGCACATGTTGAATCCTGAAATAACAATAGAGACAAAAGAATATATCTTAGCTGTAGTAAGGTAAGGGGTATACAGGTAGAGCCGAAACACGAACCAGGTTAAGGAATACGCAGTAGTGTCATGAAATCTACAAGGAAATAAAACAAGAATTTCAAAAGATTCTCATTGTAACCTGTACTGGTTACAGGTTTGGTTGTAAGTATCTTTTGATACTCATGATGTTTTATCTTTGATTTCGAGTATTCTTTGATACTCAATATGTTTTCATTTATTGTGTCAAGATATTGCCTGATCTTTGATATGTTTTATATCTCATTTCAAGGGTACTGTAACAGGCTCGTGAGTATCCCGAGAGTCCCAGAGGGAGATCCAGCGATACTCTAAGCACCAGGAGGAGAAGCCTCGATGGCAATCCCTAGAAGAGATATAACAAAGGTTAGAAACTAGTAGAGTGACCATTCAACTTAGTATATTAAAGTGAGGGTTGCTGTGAGGCGCGAGAGTGCGAATCCTTAAGGGATCTCGAGCTCTCTAAAAACAAATAAATCATAACCAATATTCTGTCCAAACGAGAATGCTAAGCTACACTAAGCTTGAAGGGAGAACAACTATGTCCATAAACAAAGGTGTGAATACAACAAGATATAACTAACAAAACAAGTAATAGAATCAAAGAAGTAAGGTATCGCTACCCAGGTACTAAACCACTAATACATAGTAGGGTGCATAGTGTTTCCCAATTTGGTACAACAAAGGAAAGGTAGTAATCAGTGAACTAAGGAAGGTACTAGCTAATAGAAAACTATAAGAATAGGAAAGGTATATGGTAAGCAATGATTTGTTACTAGGGAAATTCTAATAGGCAATATCCAACGTCATCGTTGAGGAATGATAGTGAAAATAGTAGATTCTAGTACAGCAACCGTTCAGGAGTCTTTATGGTTATTGCTTACATGGCTCCTGTTAGCGTGACAAGTGTATTTAACAGTTGCTATTCTTTGGACTTGGAGAAGGCTGAATACAAGAAAGCGAGTTTTCAATATAGTTGGTTGGAGAGTTATTTCTTCAATTCACTTCGGGAATCCAGACCAAACATACCTAGCTATTAGGAACTACTTGGTAGTTGGGATATAGGGGGAAGTTGGTTACAACGACTTGTTCCAAGCCTCGGGTACTTAGTCTGGGGAGATAAGGTCCTTTGGTATAAATATCGTATCTTGAACCTTTCAATTCCCGCCACCACTCCGAAGGTGATTACACTCATCCTCCAGACATTTGACTAACAGGATAGTGAATGGCAAGACAATCAACTCTACTAGACGGGATCCAACTGGTTAAGTCGTGTGCTGTTCGATGTTGGAATTTGCTTTAGACAAAGACAACTAAACTCCGGTGACACCCAACTCGGCCTATTGGCTATTTTACACCAAAAAGAGCTCTCCCCAGAAATCCATAGCACAACACCACCCAGGTAAGAAATCTGGCGAGGATGGCAGAACCATGGGAACAATTATTTCCCTCTATCATCAAAAAGCCAAGCATGTAAATTCATAAGTAATGATTTACTCTGCAATTGTGTGGTAAGATTGGAAAGTGACTGGAAATTTTGTATGCGTATACCAGAAAAACAATTCATGACAACCACTTTTGTTGTATGTTACCATTGATTTCTCACTTCTATAAATCTTCTACCTAATTGTCTTTCTGGGAAAGTACACTCTACCTGTTTTCCAGTGTAATTTAGCCAAAATTGGAACAAGAAGATATGTTGGGGGGGATACAATAGTTAGTAAAAACTGCTCGATTTTGGTAACCGGCATGGGTTACTGGTTGGTTTCGAGTAACGTTTGATACTCAGTATGTTTTATGATTGAGTTTGATACTCATAATGGTTTATGTTTGATTGCGAGTATCGTTTGATACTCTGTATGTTTTATGATTGAGTTTGGTACTCATCATGTTTTATGTTTGATTTCGAGTATCGTTCGATACTAAGCGTGGTTTATTTATTGTATCAAGATATCGTTTGATAGTTGATGTGTTTTATGTAAATGTTTCAAGGCTACCATTTGGGAGTCTTTAAACTTATTGTTTGCAAGGCTCTGGTTAGCGTGACAAGTGTATTTAAGACCTGCTATTCTCCTAACTTAGAGAGAGCAGACTTAGATGGATAGAGTTTTCAATATACTTGGTTGAACCGTTACTTCTTGAGTTCGCTTCGAAAATCAAATAAGACCAAACATACTTAGCTATTAGAAACTACTTGGTGGTGGTGATATAGTAAGAAGTTTGTTACAACAACTTAGTCTAAACCTCTGGTACTTACTATCATTATATACAGCACTTTGGTATAGGGATAGTATCGTTACCCCATGGATTCCTGCCACCACCCAGGAGGCGGTTAGATTTTTTTAACTTCAACCAGTTGTCAAGATTGAAGCACACCAGCAACCCAGCCAGAGCTGACCTCCTAGGAAGCAGGTTCAACAATGAGCTGGAGACGAACAAGGACCCTTTGTCAAACCACTTACAAAGAAACAGTTCTCAATAGACGAAGCAGCTAGGCTACTAGCCAGAGATAGCCCCCAACAAGATCTAGCGGAGTCAGCAACCGAACTAGGAAAAGCAGTGCCAGTCTCCCCCGGCGGGTTCCTTGAATCTCCACAAAGAGGCTTACTCAGCAAAGCCCCAGTAGCGGCACCAGCAGGCGATCGAGCCAGCTCAAGCAGCAGCAGCAATTCAGAAAACATGACTGACCAGGGTGAAGGAGATGGCGGAACAGGTCCCGGACCACTACCAGCTCCATTACCAAGGCTTATCATTAAGGTTCTATCACCCCAGCAATTCATGGGTGATTGCGAAGACTTGAAACTGGAGGTATTCGATACATGGTCCCATTCAGTCCAACTCTACCTACGATTGCAGAATGTCCTAGCATGCTGCACGATCAGGAAACCACTGGATTCCCTATACAGAACGACCAGCCCATGAAGCAGCATTCCAAGCGGCAGAGTGATTTGTAGAACATCTTACAAGGGACCTACTAACGTAATTCACGACTAGGCGGCTCGGCACCTTTACCTGGCTCAGCGTCAAGGACACATCGCAAGCCTACCCTGCTCTAGACAAAACTATCTGTAGAGGTCCCTCATGTCAACGAAAACCCACCACACTTTTCAGGATGCCACAGATGAAGAAAGGAAGGAAGGAAGAAGTTGAATGAAGGATTCAGCAAGGCATTCAGGACTACAAAACCAGTGATAAACCCCCACCACGATTGTCTGCATAGAAATTGGGTATTACCTACTCGACGCTACGAGGTCAACTCAATGGAAGGCACACACAGGCAACAAGGCTAGTGAGGCGGCAGGAATTGTGGGAATATGAGGAAAAATTAATTGTGTGCTGGTGTGAAAGGCTTGATAAGTGAGGACATCCAGCCCCAATGTCCGTGGTTAAGGGGATGACGGAAGCCATAGTTGCCCGCCGGGTGCAAGACCAGACATTAAGGAAGAACTGGGTGACCAGGGTTTTCCGGCGACATCCTAGGTTAGCAGTCAAGCTAGGAACACGGCTTGATCGTAAGAGAGTATTTGCAAGTGATCCGGTGCTCTTGAAGTATTATTTTTCAAAGCTATAGTTGATACTTATTTCCGGCTTTAATAGCTACTAATTCTAATACTAGCTCCAAAATCTAACGAAATTTTACAACATATCACACACTAATATGTGCAACATGGACAAGAAGGGATGTATGATGGGGGTAGCCTTGCGTTGCAAGGTTATTTGTAGAAAGCATCAGCATGCTCCAAAAATTGGACGGGATGCTTCCGGAAATGGGTAACCGTTATTGATACCGTATCCCGCAACAGCCGTGTTCCTCCCCCTATGATTATTAATAAAGGGGAAGGCCTCTATATTGGCTCGTATGCGAAATTAAAAAAACATGACCTAGCAACCTTTGGGGTATCAGAAAAGGGCTGGAGTAATGAAGGGCTGGGGCTGCGGTGGTTGAAGGAGGTTTTTGATGCAGAAACTGGGGAAAGGTAACCTTCACTAACAGATTATAAGGAAAGAAAGCTGAATAGAGTATTACTTTATAGTGCGGGAACTGAATACCGTCTGCTCATCTTGGATGAGCATATATCGCATTATAATTGAGAGTTCGTCGATTATTGCCTCCATGCAAAATTCCCTCCCCTATGTCTTCCCGCCCACTCCACCCATCTTCTGCGACCTCACCCTGTTGGCTTGTTTAGCCCTCTAGAGCGGCCTGACAGGAATGGCCTTGATGTCTTTATTAGAAAAGGGCATGCGGGAATGAACAACGGAGAATTTTTACCGCTAGTAATAGTTTGCTGACTCCACACTACTCGGCTTCGGTAGTTGTTTTTTTTTGTAAATTCAAGTACTGATAAGAAAGCTGAATTCTTATGCCTGCTCGAAGGTTAACCTTTACCCGAGAGAATAGGGTTAGCGCCTGGGAAGCGGTGGGGATAATTCTGTTTAATTCTCGGCTGGCTATCGGGGGTTTCATGCGAAAGGAAGCAAAGGTTGCACAAGAAAAAGGGTTGGCTGGTCCGGAGACTCCAAAGATTCCCAAAACACCACGAGCAGTTAGCCGAATCAGCTGAACTGCATCTCCCTTACTTTCAAAAACTACTCCCTCCTCCGTGAAGTTGAAACAACTCTAATCAAATGTTTCAGGAGGCTTTCAGCAAACAATTGGTGACAAGACATTGGAGAAGAAGCCCACCGACAATACCAGGAGTTAGTAGGAACAGAAAATGAAAAAAACCACCTCAGAGCGACAGAAACCAACAGAAGCTACAGTAGTAACTTTAGAAACAGTCCGGCTGTTGCGGAAGGGGCAGGAGAGGGTAGATGCGGCCCAGGCCGCTCGCATTGCAAACAACCGGGCACGCTCACTCAAAACCGGCTCTGGTACCCAAATAGCGCTCTTGGTTGACACCTCCGGCGGTGAGAAGAGGCCCCCCGCCACACAGGCGTGTGTTGAGGGAGTTATACATGATGAGGGGGAGGACCTCTCGGTAGAAATGGAGGCATTAGAGGTTGGGGGGGAGAGTGGTAGTGAGGAAGGTGGGGGGGTAGTCGGGGATATGATGAGGGTGGAGAAGCGGAATTAATTTTCACTTTTTTTCAGGCAATGCAGTCAATTGGAGCATATATGGAGCTTTTATTGGCCGAAGGATATGACAGGGCATTGTGGGAAAGGTCTTAATACTTGAATTCAATTGTTTTTGTGTCAGTAGTGGTGCTAAGGTTCCGTCAACATGTGGCGTCAATTGCGCAATCCGCGCTGAGGCAGATGGGGGTCAACAGCCGTTTGAAGGTAAATTATGTTAGTAACCTATCTCAGGGAAAGATTCCAATAATCCAAGCATAAGGATGCTACCTATCAGAAGTTCCACAGCATCAGACAATTGTGGAATGGTCAAGTCCAGAAGATATCTATCATAGCTACAGATATACTCATGCATAGATCATGGCTACCAGAAGTCACTATAAGTGACTATGCTTTCATACAGCAATTCTTTGCTAGTATGCACCGAAGACTCTGGCAAGACGTGGAAACTCAGTCCACTGGAGATGAGGATAGCAACAGTGTTATTGCTATGACAGAAAGACTAGACTGTATCCATCGAAGTACCAGAGCGTATCGCAAGGAAACGTATTATAAACAATCTGAGGAATCCACCCACAACAAGACAGAACACAAATCAAAGAAGAAGTTGAATAACGATGGCAACTCCGCCAAAAGGAAGGAACAAAGAGAGAAGGGAGCCTGCTTTACTTGTAATTATAAGGGACATATGGCAAAGGATTGCCCAAGCAAGAAGGACAAAGGAAGGACAAAGGTCAAGAAGGGAGCATAATCGAATCTAGCCACAGAACTCTATGAATATTATGAGGTATACAGCAATACTCTAGAATGCGAGAGCTATGCGGCTACAAAAACCAGTCGCCCGACTACAATCAACGCACACCATGCACATGAGGGAACTATCTTCATTAATGGAAAGGAAGCAAATGTCCTGCTTGATACAGGTACAATTGGAGAAAAGGGTTATTAGCGCCACCTTTGTCACTACCCACGGTATACCATGCAAGGAATCGAAGGAAGCAACCCAGATACTCATGGCCATGAAGGGATCACGATACGAGAGCAGTAAAGAATGCACTGTTAACCTAACAGTAGGAAAAGTTCCGACTAAAGGAAACAAAATGCTAGTAGGAAACCGGGCGAAGTACAACCCCCTTATAGGAATGCCATTCCTAAAAAAACAAGGAGCTATAATCGAATGCGGCGGGTTAGCTATTGACTTCCCGAAGTTTGAATTAAGAATCAACCGTAGACCAATCATCGCACATATTAGAGCAGGGTTTGTGACTACAGAACATGTAATGGGGCATCACCTGGAGGTGTTCCCAGAAGCCATACCAGAACGACTGCCACCACCTAGAAAGAGAAACCACGAAATGCGCATAATACCAGGAAAGGAACTAAGGAACTTACCAACTTACACAATCCCACAAACATGGGCGAAGGACATGACTTTATGGATCAATGAGAACATGGAAGAAGGGATTGTCAAACGGAAAGCAGTCTATGGAGCCGCACCTATCTTAGCACAAGAAAAGAAAGATAAAATCAGAATGACATCAGTGGTCGATCTCACAGCAAGGAATGAGATAACTATCAAAGACGATGAAATGATCCCAAACCAAAGAATGATCCTGAACTCACTAGGAAGAGCAAGATCCTGAAGCAAGATCGACCTCAGTGGTGCCTACTTGCAGACCAGGGTTGAACCCAAGGATGTTGATAAGAACAGATTCAAATCACCTTTCTGATGTTTTGTTAGCAAAGTGATACTACAAGGATACATGAATGCACCAGGAACATTTATGCGAATAAAGTCTGATTTGTTTGCTGACTACCTAGGACTATTCATGTGGATTTCGGTTGACATTATTTTCATATAGTCCGATACAGAACAAGACCATCTGAAACACGTCGCAATGATGTGCGATAAACTAAAACAAGCCCAGTTGTACGGTAGCAGAAACAAGTCCGAATTCTTTGCCGCAAGCATCGAGGTTTTTGCACCTATCATTGACGATCCTGGGTGAACAGCATCACCTGAGAACATCGCCAGAATTGAAGCAGAGACTACCCCAAGGAACAAGAACCAATTACTGGAATTTCTCTGAGTTGTCAATTACATTAGCCAATTTATACCACGCTTGGTGTCGATCATCGGACCACTGACCTCGCTTGCTGGAACAGGGGAGTTTTTGTGGACTGCACCACATGATCATGGCATGGATACTGTGAAGCCAGCTGCAGCACACAACCAGATCATGAAACCTATCGACCATGAATAAGCATTACCAATATGGCTGATAACTGACGCCTCTGATACAGGAGTTGGTGTGTGGGTAGGACAAGGAAAAACAGGTGATGCAGGCAGACTGGCGGCACTCCACAGTAGGAACTTCACCAACGCCGAGATGAACTAAGGGACTAGAGACAAGGAAGCATTGGCGATTGTTGACGCCCTTGCAGCATTCTATCACCTCCTGGCAGGAAACAAATTCACGATGGTCACTGATCACCGGCCCGTGATGTACCTCAAAACAAGCGGAACACCAACAAAGAAGGAACTTTGGTGGTGAGGATACATAGGCCAGTTTAGAACAAAAATCATATACCGGCGGGGACAATGAAACCATTTACCAGACGCTTTATCACGCCTTTACAGAGAAGACAAAAGCTATCCGCATCCTGTGCAAGACCTTACTCAAGAAGATTCAGAGAACTACACTTCTCCTCTTACCCACAACAGCGAATCCGATCCACAAGACCTGTCTCGATCCCAAGTCCTCCAGGTTAACTACAATCAAAACCACTCCGACTGCAGTAGAAAGTGTAGTATCCATCAATCTGCGCTTGATCCCAATAATTACAGAAACAAGGATCCTATCAACAATTGGGGTTAATATCGGAGCATCAGCAGCAGCCAGACTAACAAGGAAATCGCACATTCAGCCAAACACTGGTCAGATTCTTTCGTGCGAATGTGCCCCATCCAGGAAAATGATAAGATTATGAATAAGGTCTATGCAGGCAAGTTGGAAAGCAGCCCCCCACTCGATGATTCCCAGCAAGGAGCAATGCAAGAGGCTATGAATCCAGAGATTGAGAAGGAAACGATCCTCTCCCCTTGACCTCGACCAGACCTCTCAAAGATCAAACGAACACGGCATGAAGCCCTAGGCTGCCCCACTACAAATGTCCCCTGCGAAAACTCTTAGGGCCTGGCGCACCGGGCCCCCAGCCCCTCACCTACCAAGCCCCTGTAGGGAGGGCCACTTCCCTCCCACAACATTATTCCAGTTATTGAACCACCAAACCTACCCCACCACGACAGAAACCTCTATCAGGTATACAACGATATTACAGAAGAGGAGGAATGCGAGGTCATGAGGTGGGAATGAATTGTGGATAAAAGAGAGGTGGTTCAAGCTATGAACGAGATGGAAACTATATGGAGGGAGCAGATGATCAAAGGGTACAGGAACGACCCTGTATACCAACTGGTTCAAGACTCTAGCAATACCTCCCGAGGGGGAAAAATGCAACACTACCGCATCCGGAATGGCTTACTTTATGCCACCACTGAAGGAGGAGACCACTGCCTCTACACACAAGAGGGACATGGGATCAAGGGAGAAACACTTAGGGAACTAATGATTAGCGAGATCCACACCAAGGGGCACCACGGAGCAGATAGGAACCTCCGGTATGCCTCCCAATATATCTACTGGCCGGAAATGTGGAAGGATTTCAGAGATTTCATTAGGCAATGCAAGCTATGCTAGGCTAACAAAGAACACAACACCCTACCAGCCAGTGATGCCCAAACCCTGCCTTTCCCCTCCGAGATATTTTCTTGTTATAGTATTGATTTTATAGGTGCCTTTACCAAATTGAAAGGCCAGGATTCGGTACTGGTAGTAGTCGATGGAGCAGTGGGATTCAGCTGGCTGATCCCAACATCGGTTACTGCAATGGCTGGACAAACTACTGAACTACTCCGGCACCATATTTTTATGCCTCATGGAGTACCTACCTCGATCGTCAGTGATGCAGACCCACGATTCAGCCCCAAGTTCTGGAAGCAGACACTGAAGACCATGGGGATCGAACACATTATGGCCAGGCCCGGCCATCACCCAACGAATGGGCAGGCTCAATGGAAGATTAAGGAGCTCAAAACTGCCCTGAGAAACGTCACCAACCTCGGCCAAACCAATTGGCTCACCTCCCTTCCTCAACTGGCAGCATATTCTAATGCTGGCCACTTTCATACTATCAACATGTCCCCATAGAAAGCGGTGGATGGTCGAGACTACCCCATCTTAGACACCGACCAAGTCCACCATTCTGCGGTTGCTGCATCTGATGATTATGACAAGAGACATTAGGCAATCAGGAATGCCGCCTACGATGCTCTGATGCTAGCAAGAGTGAGATCTACTAGAACTGCGGCCAAGAAATGAGACCAAGTTAAGCCTGTTGAGATTGGGGGAATGGTAATGATATTTGGTGACCAATTTGTGACAGAATCTGGCTGGTCTGGGAAGTTACAACCACGATGGAGAGGTCCGTTTATTGTCATCAAATTCGATGAGGATACCCAGAACTACACAGTTAGTATAGATTGCAGGATATATCGGCGGCAGAGAGGAGTATTCCACTGCTCATTTGTCAAACCCTACTACCCTAACGATGATGAGCGATTCCCTGGCAGGGCCCACACCCCACCAGCCCCCATCCTATTTGATAACGAGAAGGAATGAGAGGTTGAGACCATTCTTGACCATAGGACGAGAAATAGGAGAGGACAATTCTTGGTGAAATGGAAAGGGTACCCCAATAGCGAGCATAGTTGGGACCCAGTGGAAGCACTTGAGAACGCGGAGGACCCGGTTCAGACATGGTGGTATGAGAATATGCTAGGGGAGGACTATCATACTGTTTTTTCCGCTTATATTAACCTTCGTTTTACTCCTACTAAGGATGGTTATGAGCAGCACTCTGAAGAGCCGACGGTGGACTTGGTTTCTGGGAACTACATTTGGACACCGACTATGAAAGCCAGGAGGTTTAGATTTCTTTGTTCCATGTTTGAAATAATGTTTGGATTTTGTTTTCGGGGTGTAACCGGTACGGGTTACTTGTTGGTTGCGAGTATCATTTGATACTCAGTATGTTTTATGATCGAGTTTGATACTCATGATGTTTTATGTTTGATTGCGAGTATCATTTGATACTCCGTATGGTTAATAATTGAGTTTGATACTCATGATGTTTTATGTTTGCTTTCGAGTATCGTTCGATACTCAGTATGTTTTATTTATTGTATCAAGATATTGTTTGATACTTGATGTGTTTTATTTAAATGTTTCACGACTACGGTTTGGGAGTCTTCATGGATGTTGTTTACAAGGCTCCAGTGCGCCTGATGAGTGTATTTGAGCCCTGCTATTCTCTGAAGTTAGAGATTGCAGACTTGGACAGCCAGAGTTTTCAATATACTTGGTTGCACAGTTACTTCCTCAGTTCGCTTCGAAAATCCAATAAGACCAAACATACTTAGCGATTAGAAACTACTTTGTGGTTGCGATATCGTGAGAAGTTTGTTACAACAACTTAGTCTAAACCTGTGGTACTTAGTCTCGTTATATACCGCATTTTGGTATACAGATAGAATTGTTACCCTATCTATTCGCGTCACCACCAAGGAGGTGGTTACAAATTTCAACTAACTCATTGATGGATGTATCTGGGATGGTATGGGGTTTGACATCTCGCTTGAGGTTCTTGTCCATGGTGTCCAGAAGCCTTTTTTTGGGTAAATCTCCCGAGATGGTTCTGGGGGGTAAGCTGTATCTGAGTGTTTCACGAGTGATAACTATGCCAGTTATCTGCGCGGTTTTCCCATTTGTAGTTTCTTTGAATGCAAGCCATTGTGCATAGATTGTATCAGGGGATGTAGAAGGTAGGAAATATCCTGCGAATTTGGGTTTGAGTCCATTCCCCGTTTTGCCTCTTTGGCTAAGCTCTTAATGAGTGAATTTTTTGAGGGGCTTTCCTCGGCAGTCGTCGCCATACCACTGCGAAGCTTTAGGGTCTTTATCTTGTATTCCAGGGCGGGATATATATCAATTAACCTTTTTGAACAAGGAGTTGATTCTTAATGGAGCCCTGTGATTTCCTTCTCCTGTGTAGAGGAATAGTGCTCGCCATTTGGGGCGAAAGGTCCCATCTGGTGGAACTGATATAGTGGCCTGTTGTGATCTTGGTGGTGGGGAGGGATCAGGAGATGGCGATGGCGCTGGGTCTGAACTTGGTTTCTTGAAGGTGGTGCTCTTGGGCATGCTAGTGGTGATGGTCCTGGTTGATCAGCGGTGTCGGAGTCCGAATCCTGGTCTGGGTCTGGCTGGGGTGCTCCTTCTTGATGCAGTTGTTCTTGGTCCGGTGTTTGTTCGATGTCTTGGGGTTTTGGGGTTTCGCATTCTTCTGTGTCTTGTGGATTGTGTGGATTCTGTCCAGGTTTCTCGTCTGCGCTACTTGATTCGTATTCTGAGTAGTCTTGGTCTTAGTCTTGGCCTGGACGGGGCGCTGCTTCTGGTAGTTGGGCTGCCTTTTTTGCTGGAGCGGCAGGTTTTTGCTTCCATCAGAATCCGGATGGCACTACACGAGCTTAGGCAAAGCGGCCTCGTTTGTCTCTTGGAGGCAAACTGATTGCAATCTGTGATGAGCAGGTCTTGCCAGGAGTCTGCTCTTGGCCTTTCAGGGAACAAGGAGGGATACCTATACTGAAGGGTCACGGGAGGCGAAGGGTGCTCAGTCCTTGCTGAAAATCAAACGTTGTACTTAAGCCGGGGTGAAAAAATCTAACCTACTCCTGAGTATTGCAAGATTCCCAGAGGGAGATCTGGCGATATTGAAATGAGTGGGATGAGAAGAGTCGAAGGAAATCGCTAGAAGACATTTAACACCGGTTGGGAACTAGTAGGATGACGCCTCAACTTACTATCTGAAAGTGAGAGTTTCTTTGCGGGTTGGGAGTTCGAATCCTAAAGGGATCTCGAGCTCTTTAAATACAAATATATAATAACCAATATCCTGTCCAAAAGAGAATGGTAAGCTATGCTAAGCCACAAGCGAAAACAACTAAGTCTTAAAACAAGGATGTAGATGCAACAGAATATAAGTAACAAACAAGTAATTGAATCAAGCAAGTAAGGGATCGCTACTAATTTAGTAAACCAGTAATCCAGGGTAGGAAGCATTGGGTTTCCCAATTGCGTACAAGGACCGAAAGGTAGTAATAAGTGAACTACGAAAAGTACTACCTAATAGGAAACTATATCAATAGGGAAGGTACAAGGTAAGGAATGATTCGTTAGTGGGACATGCTAATACTCAATATCCAACGTCATGTTAGTGAGTAATAGCGATAATAGTAGATTGTGTTACAATAATAGCTTGTAAATAATGATTGTGTAAAGTTCAAATAGGCGCTCATTGAAAGCTGAGAACTAGCTCATTACAACATTAATCACTTTTGAAATTTACTAGAATGTGATCAATCACACTGGCTGAGTTCCATAATGGAATTTCAATGGACTTTGACATATAGGATTTGAAACGGAGCTTTCCATCAAACTTATAGATCCTAATAACACCAGATGTTTCATTTGGAGTTTGCTATGAAGTATTCCTTTAAGCTAAGGGATAGGAGGGGCAGATAAAACTTGGGGGACAGCTAAACAACATGTAGGACCCCAAGATTTGGGAAGTGTAGCTGAGGAAAAATATGAGATAGAGGAAAGGCATGATTAGTCTCAAGGTAATAGGATAAAATAAAATTGAAATTGCATATTATACAGGGGAGACATAGCCTGTATTCTTGCTGTGCCAATTGGGAAATTGACTAAGCGAATACAGACCAGATTGCAGCATCTGTGACAAATGGTGACTACGCAAGGCAGACTTTCACATGACCAATAGTGGTTAGTCATCGGTTCCAGATCATTCGCGCTATGAGATCAGTTGACTGACCATGAGTTATGAGTTGTGTGAGGTGATGGAATGAGTCATGCAGGGTTAAGGTTGAGGGGAGAAGCCCTACTTAAGGACTCCCTCAGGGGAGGGGATTTGGGCATGTTACTAGCCCTCTACCACCTCCACCCGACATTCTAATGAAAGGCACACCCCGCTTTGCTCACTGGATACCATACCGCACCTCGTACCCCCCTCACCGTCCCCTCATGGGGATCGAACCTATCCCATCAGGCAATCAGGCCTTGGCTGCAGCCATCTCCCATGTGAATACACTACACCTTCTGGAAACCCCTGCCCCATCAGCCTCATGCTGCCCTTCCCCCCCTCTCGCTTTCCACGCAGAGCTTTTCTTGGAGCCTAAGAGTAGCCTCCAACTCAACTACGATGTAGTCCAAGACCTCTCCCCTCACGTCCATCAAGCTGTCACAGCTACTGATGGCTCCATCTTCGCAATCCTCTGTGTCACCGTTTCCAGCATAGTGGCCATCACCTCCCACCACGACACCATCACCAACCAACTCACTGCAATCCGCAAGGAAAATCACTAGCTCAGTACCTCCCTCCACGACCTCTCCTCCAGGGTTGTCAATAAATCAGCAAAGCAGGATAAGATACGTCTTCTTCAGTCGGTCCTAGGTGACCAATTATATTGTATAACACATACCGCCCCCACGGCTCGACCCACGGCCCGATCTCCACATCTTCCTGCAGGTAGTTACCGCCCCTCCCGCCCAGACCAACGACGTGACACCCCTCCCCTCAATCGTGTGCCCAACTCACCCCCTCCCATTCCTCCATCTCCCCCTCTCCTCTTCTCAAGACACCCTAGACCCATACATTCAGTGTCCCTTGTACCCCACTACGGTCAGGAAAATATTCGGTAACCCAGAGCTGTATTAGAAACCCTTACCCTACTCATAGGAGGCAGGCCAGTTCCGGTCTGGGCAATAGGACCTGTCCACTTTGACTCCAGCCATCCTCCACCCGGACTACGTTCTGGAAACTACGTCTACCTATGCGCAAGAGGCGGGCTCAGGCCCAGGAAACAAAAAGAAAAATTCCAACAGGACCTTGGCTACTGAGGTTGCGAGAGATTGGGAGAAGGATATAGAGGTCATATTGTCCATCCCCTTGGCCACAAGACGCTTTTTCGGTGGGAGATCCGACCGCATTCACCATGCCCTGGGACAATCCATAGCCGTCACCTTCCCTGACCTTGCTGCCGCTACCCTCACAGATTCCAATTGCCGGCTCCTCAAGCTCTTCATTGCAAAGGTCAACAACTCAGGTGCCGTCTCCCTTACAGGCACCAGCCCCAACACTGCTGCTGACTCCTACGCCCCCTATTTCAATGCTCTCACCCACCGCCTCAACCAGTTGTTCCCCGTCAGGAACAATCGGTCTCTTAGAATTTACCAAGGCTCTACCCACTATAGGTGGCAGTTCACTCAAACCCGGTTGAGGTCCTCCCAGGCAACGACGACCACCTCTTGCCTTTCATCCTAAAATGAATGTTCAACGCGAAGGAGGTTATGATTGGCCTAGCCAGCTACCTTAACAAGGACTGAAGTTCTGGGCTCACCAAGCAGGGCAGTTGGGTGGCTGTCCGTGTTAACCCCGACAATGTTCCTATCCTACTCCACACTATGCACCTCTCCCAAAACCCCTCAAGGTCCAGAGAACCATGCTGGCTAACCACTACACCGAGTCCACCAACAGATACTGATTTGGACTCGCCTCCCCCCGATGCAGCCAGAAACATCCCCCCTGCCCCTACTGCACACTTGATCATACTCGCTCTGCCTACAGATGTCAAAACCCAACCTGCCCCAAGGGCGGCGACTCCCCGGCCATTCTCAAATGCTAGCCAATCTCCCCCCCCACTGCCCCCACTGTAGTAACCACCACAATGCCTTCACCGGGGAATGCACA
>Ga0307507_10004172_pt1 | contig 26201 bp, 9 predicted proteins | sample 7_EM_MG_FD_207223 | JGI IMG/M metagenome (GOLD analysis project Ga0307507, IMG submission 207223) | Populus trichocarpa ectomycorrhiza microbial communities from riparian zone in the Pacific Northwest, United States - 7_EM | ecosystem: Host-associated > Plants > Roots > Unclassified | place...
ATAACTAAGGTATTCCTAGTATCGCCTTGTCCTATCCTAATAGTAGGATATTAAAAGACATTCTAACTGGTCTCCCTTTAATAGTTATCTAAATAGGTCCTGTTTTAAGATTAATAATACCTCCTCTGTAGGCTATCTAATCTCCTAAAATTGTTATAAGTGGATATGGGTGTTTTTTCTGTCTATATGGTAATCCTATCCTTTCTACTGCCTTTGGTAATATGTGGTTTCTAGTTACTCTATTATCTACTAACGCTTTAAACTGCTGATCTTGCTACTTAGCTTTTAAATTTAGGTGTTAACCTTAAATTCCTTTAAGGGTTTAAGGCTCTAATACTAGTTCCCTCTAGTTTTATGCGCCTCCCCTTTTCCTAACTATTGGCTGCTAGATCCTGCCTATACTTAGTCTAACTTAGGCCAATACTTAGTTTGTTCCTTTTTCTCTATATACTATAGACAAGTGTTCTCTAGGCACTTCTACTACTATTATCCGTTTAGGTATTCTTCCGTAAGGAATCTTCCTAGTTAAAGTATTAAGTCTCCTTGACCTTGTACTTCTACTGGGTGCTAATTATATATATACTTAGTATTCCTAAACCGCTTTTCTTTTAGTACCTAATATATCCTTACTAGGTACTTCCGGTTCTTATCTTTTAGTACTCTATGTATGTTGCATGTGTTATCCACATAAGCTATCCACGATAGTGTATAATGCGCTATATATTTTAGGTTAACTCTTGGTTTGTTTTTATCCTTAAGTTTAAACCTATACCTAGTTGACCTAACCACTGGTATTTCCGCTATGGGTACTAAGATTTGTCGCTCGCTTCTTTAGTCCCTAGATCCTTCTTTTAGGTTCCTTAATATTATAATTAATGCTTCTTTAATATAACTTATGCGTTTTTCTGTAATAGGTTAGTCTTGGATAATTTTTTTGTTTAGCTATATATAAAAATCTACCTATTTGTTGTTGTGTTATTGCCTATACTACTTTCCGTATAACTGGTTTAGTGTGTATAGTTTATCTATTAGAAAGTACCTTATTATCGCTATATTATAATATCCTTTAGTATGTTTTTCTTTAAACCTAGTTAGAATATCTAGATCCTCTTCTTGTTCTAGTTTATTTAACTACTTTGCCCTAGGTATCCCTGTACTTGGCCTATTAGTAACTCTTTATATGGGTGCTCTGTCCCTTATATAACCTAGTATAGCTAACCTCTTGTCTAGCTTTTGCTCTTGCTATATAATGATTCTTATTCTAAACTTATCTATAGTTTCTTATTTTCTGCGTCTTGTAGCTGGATCTTTATAGTCGTCTTGCTTTTTAATTCTAGTATTAACTATTTAATCTTTAGGCTGAATACTACATTTACCTAGGATTACTAACGTTCTTACTTATTCTCCGAACTTGTAGTTCTTGAACTTGCGTCCTATACTTATTTGTTTGTTATTAAACTGGGTTACTACCCTTTCCTATTGGTTTTCGTCTATTGTGGGTCCTTAGGTATATCTTATCTTACTTTAAGAATCTTAAGCTTTTTTTATCTTTTCTTAAGAATCTTAAGCCTGTGGCCTTTTACCTTTATTAAGTAATGAGCTAGCACTAGTAGTTGTCTACTTACTTAGTTTCTTCTAAATATTACTCCTATTGTCTTATAAAGCGATGGAAATTGTATTTAATGGTATTGTAATACCCGTTACTAAACCTTATTCTGTAATAGTCTTAGTTTTTGCTTCTGTTTTAACTTCTCTAAGGTCTGTATGCTCCTAGTAAGCTGCCTTTATTGCTTTATTATTGGTAAATGCTTCGCCTTTGTTAAATTTATTGTCTTTAATATCCGATCTATAAGCTGGTTTGTTAGTTCCTTTAAACTTAGATAATAATAGCTCCTATAGCCAATAGCTTGCGCTATACTTAGCGTCCTTATGAATTTGGCATGCGTTGTTATAATAATACGCAAAACTATTAATTAAACACTCTTTGGTTTCTTGTAGTGCACTATTATCCCTCTATATATACGTGCCGTCTGTTGGCCTAGTTCCTTTTACTACGTAGTTACTCTAATCTCCTTTATAGTCTCTGGCGAAATGACCCTGTTTTCCAAAATTTATGTAAGCTCTATCTTTAAACTATCTTTCTTGCTATAGAGTCTGCCTAAACGTCTTCTACTACTAAGATCCCTAGTTTGGCCTCTACTCCTAGGTCCTTTAATTACTTAATCCTTAACCTCTAGGTTTCTATAGTTTCTTTTCCCACTTTTAGGTTTCTTTAGTACCACTTAGGTCTATTAGCTCTGCACTATTCTATAGTTTTTAACTCTATATCTGTTGTTGCGTACTCTGCGCCTTATATAACTATGGAACTTTATCTTACCCTTTCTTAGCTCGTTCCCTTTAATAAATTCTATTATTAATCTTTATTAACTAATCTATTAACTCTCTTAGAGTATCCGCATCTTTTATTAGGATGATTGTGTTCTGGACTTTAGCCTTAAGTCCCTATTTATACTATACTATAAGCGCCCTATTGTTCCACTTAACCTATATAGCTAGTGTTTAAAACTATATTGTATACTTAATTACTAAAGTGCGTTATACTAAGTTCTAAAGCTTTTATTCTGCTGTGGTTATGGCTTCCGGGTCTCTAAATATCTATATTAGTTGTTCCGCAAACCTATTCTAACTGGCAAATATATACCATACGTCTTAGTTAGTAGTTGTTATGCTATTAGCCTATATTTCCGTAAAATACGGCTTAAACCACTTAAGTGCCCTCCCTGTTAGGAATAATCCTGTATAGGCTACTTAATCTAATGATATTACTAACTTTGCTCCTTTCTATACTACCTTAAAGTGCATTTGCGTAAGAAATCCCTTAAGCTTCGACTTCTCCCCTAAAAATTGTTTAATTAAAGGTAACTTAATCTTTACTGCTCCAATTCCATTAATGTGTTCTTTAAGTATCCTATTATTATTTTATAAGTAATTAACTATTTCCTATAATTAACCTTGTGTAACCACTTAAGAATCCCTATTGTCTATACTAGTATCTCCTGGTCCTGAGGTTGTGGCTGCCGTTGACGCCGTTATAACTGGTGCTGCTCTTAGTAGTATATTGTTCGATCTTATTTAATACCATAACCTTGGTAGTGAATGTGTAACGGAACCTTATAGTAGGAACTACGGTGGGTTCTGTTATTGGGCTAGGTATATAGGTAAGAACAAAATAACAACATAATAATAACTGGTGGAGTGGTTGCCTAACAGATTAACTCCAATTATATTCTAAGATTTACTATAAGGAGAGAACTATCTATGGTAGGGACTAAGGTCCTTTAAATACACAACTATACGCCTAAGAAATCCTCTCTTGTATGTGAGGTACGTGTTGTCTATATTAAACGTAACGTCCCTCTTGTTTAACGTAGTTAACGCGTTTAACACTACGTGACCTTGGTTACCATTTCTCGTTATATGGTTCCACTGGATCTATCCTGGACTGTACCTATACTAACCAACTAGCTTCCTGCGACTCCTCTCCAAGTAGTTGTAACATCGTACTTAAAGCGTCCGTAATATAGGTAGGAGCTGGCTTTGTCTACTAGCTGCTATGTTAACCATAGCAAGGAACTAGGCAAGTAGTTTAGGCAAACTTGCTGTATATAGTAGTTTTATAATGCATATATATTCTAGCTTCGTCAACGACATAAACCTAATTATATACGGGCTAACAGCCGCAGAGAATTGCAGAACACTAGAGAAAGCTTATAATACCTATATAGAATAGGCAAGATGATATAGAGTCTAATTCTTACTAGAGAAATACCAGCTAATCTATTTTATAAGAAAACGCAACTAATCTGCAGATCTCTAGCATATAATTTACATCTAAGGCTTTAGGGGTTAACCAGTTTAGGGCCTAAGAGTATTAGGAGTATGGGTAGACAGTAAGCTCTAGTAGAGCGCATATACAGCGCAAGCGGCCCATAAGGGCTAAGTATAGTATATTATATTATCTAGGATTGTCAATTCTATATAGGGTCCATGCTTCCAGAGGTTATACCTACTATACATAGCAGTTGTCCGGCCAACCATAATATATAGGTCCAGTATTTGGGCCATTAGAGAATCTAAGAAAGGCCCCCCTATATTGCTCCTTAAACCACTCTAAAAGGTCCAAACAGCCTGCCTCTAAAGTATAATAGGCGAATATAAGCAAACGGCCACAGCACTACTTGAGAAAGAAGCTAATATTCCCCCCCTATAACTATATATTAAAGCCGCTATAATATAAATGGCGCAAAAGTAACGCAACTCTAATATTATAAAGTATATCAAGACACGCCTAAATAAACTATAGAGGGACCCTAGGGCGCCTTATAGGAGAATAAACCAACAACCCTAAAGTAGGGAAGATATATTAGAGAAATAGGTAAAGAAAGCAGAAGAAGAATAGTGCTACTTTAGGGCCTAGGCCTATATAGAGGAGAAAAGGAGACATATAAGAGGCCAGCAAGGACAATAGTAAGAGAGAGAAAGGAGCTAAAGTAGAGCACAAAAGAACGCTGGGAAACCATTTACTGTAATGCAATACTGGCTAGACCAATGCTAGAGAGGTATATGGGAGTTAAAGGTATAGAGGCTAACTAAGGTAAGAGGAACCTAAGCCATAGCATAGTTAACACTATGGGGGGTAAATACTCTAAGGCTTTAAGAAGGCCTAATATGTAACGGAACCTTGTAGTAAGAACTATAGTGGGTCCTGTTATTGGGCTAGATGTATAGGTAAATAAGAAGTTAACAACGAATAATAACTAGTAGAGTGGTTGCCTAATAGATTAACTCTAATTGTATTCTAAGATTTACTATAAAAAGAGAACTATCTAGGTAGGGACTATGGTCCTTTAAATACACAACCATACGCCTAAGAAATCCCTTCGCTCTATAAGGTATGTGTGCTCTATCTACTCTATTACATAGATTATATAGATTATACAGATTATATAGATTATATTACGTGACCTCGGCTACTATTCCTTATTATATAGTTCCGCCGGATCCATCCTAGACCGTGCCTATATTAACTAACTAGCTTCCGCCAACTCCTCTCCAAGTAGTTATAATATTATACTTAAGCTGTCTATAATACTATCTCCCTCCTCTTTATCTTCGTCCTTAAAGATTCCTAACATCTCTAAGTCGTCTACTAGAGGTATAATATCCATTTAATTAATATGGTTAATATCCTTACTTATTATACCTAAAGCTTCTTCTTCTTCTTCTATAGCCTGTTAGTCTTATACTGTTGCTGCAATATTGTCTCTAGGTAAGATAATGTTATCTTTGTATTCTTATTATGCGAAAGAGGGATTAGTCTATATTGCGCTAGTAAGTCTTTTAGCTTAACAACTATCTTCTTATTCAGAGTACACTAAAGCAAACATTTATTTGTCCTACGATGTTCGCTCTATCTCTAATGCTAAGTGTGCGCGTCCTATAACTCTTAGTAGTCTTTAAGTTCCCTAAGTAACTTATTATAGGGTCTTGTGTTTAATCTACTGCTGTAAAACTTGATAATAAGCTTATAAGTGCCCTGGGCGAGATTCACCGTCTCTAAGATAAGGACCACGCTTACGTTAAGCGGGTGAGAAATAAGGAGCGTTATGCTCTTAAAGCCCGCGCCTCCGTTTATACTTATCTATTGCGTCTTAAGAAGGTTTATAAAAAGGTTTATTTTAAAGAGTGGAAACTGGTTTAATAGGGTCTGTCTAAGCTAGGTAATAAGTGAGTAGTATCTCTAGAGAAGGAAACAACTCTAAGTAACATAGTAGTTGCTCCTCTTAGGTTCCCCTTAGGTAACTTATCTTTTGGCAATCCCTTTTCTATACTTCCTAACCTACTTTCTTCTAATACTCCTATACCTTTCCTATAGCGTTCTCTAGGTTGCTTAGTAGTTCCTAGGTAGTCTTACTATAGCCTATTTACTTTACTTTATACCACATTTTATCATCTACATCCTTATAACTAATAATCTTTAAAACTTGCTATTTATCCTCTTCTTGCCCTCTATACGTGTCTGCCTTATAGACTAGTGGTTTAATACTCCTATATACTAGCTCTAGTATTGCAATGTGCTGTATAGGGTAGATCTTTATTTTAGCTAGTAGGTTTAACTTATATATAACTAATAAAATTCTCTATATAATTTTAAAAGGTCCTAGTCTAACATAGTCCAACTTTTTACTTAGTCATTGTTTGTATCAACTTAATGATACAAGTGAGTCATATCCAGGGGCACGAAATACGTATAGTATTGTATGCTCGTTTGGATGGTGGTGACTTGCTTCTATATCGAAGCAGACTACGTGGTCTATATACTGGTGCGCCCCCCCCCCCTAATTAGTTAGTGCTTTATAAGCAGGTAGTTGGTACACCGAACGCGTAAGCAGGTGGTTGGTGCACCGAACGCGTAAACAAGAGGCTGGTGCACCAAACGCGTAAATACGCGTTCGTACATTAGGTGCTGTAATCAGACACTAGCGGTACTTGAAAAAATGAAACCACCTGTGTACAGCCTCCGTAATTGCTTTAATAGAACCGTAAAATATAGAAAAAAATATAAGAAATAAAAACGTAAAACACAAAAATATATAGGAAATTCCTCCGTACAATAGGTGCTGTAATTATACGCTGGCGGTACTTAAAAATAAAACCGCTTATGTATAGCCTCCATAATTTGCTTTAATAAAACTATAAAATATAAAAGAAATATATAAAAATAAAACAATAAAATACAGAAATATATAGGAAATTCCTTCCTGAGGTACCTTCTGGGCTGCCTTCCAAACAGTGCTCCAAGTTAGCTGTAAGTCCTGCTTACGGTCCGTAAAATGAACCGTACGGCCTTCTGATGGACTGTAAATGAACTATACGGCCTTCCGACGGGCCGTAAATGAACCGTAAGTGCTCCGTTAGTCTCGTTCCGACACTAGGAGTACTTAGTTTTGACTAAGTAAGCCTCTACCCTAGTAGTCGTTATAGTACTGGCAAAGAATAGCAGATAGCGGTAGATTGCCATTATGTGGTAGCAAATTGCGGTTATGTAACGGTAAAGTACTGTGCCCCGATTAACTGAGTTAATTGTATCATTTTCCTTATCTCCTGTTCTCTTTACCCGTTTAGTGGCCTATAGCTTAACCATTTCAGCTATTGCCTTCCGTATTGCAGCTGCTTAATCTGTAATAGATGGGGTAGGAGGGTCTAGGTTACTTATCTTTAGGTAGGCTCCGTAAACTAGGAGGGTGGGTACTAGTCCGTTAGGGCTAGCGGTGTCGTTGACGGCTTTTACGGCCAATGGGTGGCCGAAACGGTGGTATAGGTGGTGGGTTTTGGTACTGCTGGCGGTAGCGGCGGTCCGTAAAGAAGGTAGTATATATTCCTTAACTAGGGTGTTCCTTCTCCCATGTAGCAGCTAAAGACTGGGCAGTAAAGGGTAGGTTAAATGAGGCCATAGGTTGCTTATGCTCCTTAGCTATAGGCTTTGCCTTGTGTAGCTCGTTTTGCTCTGCCTTTATGGGGGTCTTGTTTTGGGGAAGGCAGGGGTCGTACGTGGGTTGGTCTATATGCAGCTGCATATTGGGGTTGGTGTTGGCAGTACTAGGGTGAAGATACTGGGCGGGAGGAAGACTAGGTAGGGTAGGAGCAGTTACTGGGGGAAGGGTAGAGGCGGTTGCCGCAGGCAGTGATTGCTGGGTAGGTTGCGGAGGTTTGTACGAGCTTGGCTGCCGTGGCTCCTTAGCTTTGGTTAACGAAGAGGGTGAAGCTAGCGGAGCTTGCGCAGACGGAGCTTGCGCAGACGGGGCTTGCGCGGACGGAGCTTGTACGGGCGGGGCTTGTACGGACGGGGCTTGCGCAGGTGGAGCTTGTGCAAACGGAGCTTGAGCAGACGGGGCAGTTGTAATATTTGATTGAGGCTCTTCCTTTGGCGTCTTGTCTAGTTCTTCCCTTGATGTCTTATCTAGCTCTTCCCTTGGCATAACTACCCCCCCAGAACGTTCCGTAGAACCGTTCTGCTATAGGGTATACTGCTGCTGGGCAGGTTGCTGGGTAAGACTTGGTTAGTGCGGGTACTGTAGTTCCTAGGGGACTTCTAAAGTAGGTAGGGGTGCTTCCGGTTTATCTAGTTCGATAGGTGCTTCTAGTTTGTCTGGTTTGACGTTATGGGTGTTCTGGGTATATAGCAAGAGTCCTATTTCTCCAGGTAATGGTGGGTTTGTATATATTAAAGGTCCTATAAAGATCCCGTTGAGTTTATAAGAGGCAAAGAATCTATTGGTATTGATATGGTCTAGGACTTCCTCTTTGGTCTATTCCGTTTGGTCCTCCTCGCATAATGTATTGTACAAAGACTGTGTAATGGTAACTCGCTTGTTAACCCATACACCTTGGTAACGTAAAAGGGTTCGTAAATTGTAGGTAGCTATACAGTTATAAGTCTTAAAAATAGCTTCCGTAAAGTCCGCAAAGTCTTCCTTGTATTGCTCCCATGGGTCGTTGTTTAGGAGCTTGTAGTGTCCGTATTTAAGGATTTTGAAATTAATGTAGTCGTTAACGCCGTCCGTAGACGTAAGGTCGACTCCCTGACTCCACTTCTTTTGACCTTCACTGATTTGCTTAGTTATATCTGCCATGTTGTGTAGTGTAGTATGTCTGTATAAGCTGTAGTGGGTGGTGGTAGCTTGTAGCGGGTGGAGGAGGTCTTGTAACGGTCCGTAAAATCGATTGACGGGTCTGTAGTGGTTTGCAGGAGGGTAGGGGGTTCAGTAAAGGTCTGTATTCGCGTTTATAAACTTCCGGTAAACCGTACTAAGACTTGAATAAGTATACAGAGTTGGTGATAGGTCCGTAATCCCCGACTTCCGACCTTCTAGCAGGTTGTACTAGGAGTCTAAACGGGTGGTCGCTGTCGTGTATCGCTCGGTGGGAGGTGTTGAGTGATTGCTGATCTGTGCGCGCTCACTGATCAGTGTTTGTATTAACTTAATGATATAAGTGAGTTATATCCAGGGGCACGAAATACGTATAGTATTGTATGCTCGTTTGGATGGTGGTGACTTGCTTCTGTATCGAAGCAGACTACGTGGTCTATATACTGGTGCGCCCCCCCCCCTGATTAGTTAGTGCTTTATAAGCAGGTGGTTGGTACACTGAACGCGTAAGCAGGTGGTTGGTGCACCGAACGCGTAAACAAGAGGCTGGTGCACCGAACGCGTAAATACGCGTTCGTACATCAGGTGCTGTAATCAGACAGTCATTAACTCTTAAAATTTTTATATAGTAGCTATACTTTATCTCCCTCCTTAAGATCTAGTCCCTTAGATCTCTTAGCATTATAGTACCTTTTTATTTATTCTTGTACTAGTTTAGCTGTTTCTTTAAGGTCTGCATAAAGATTTATTAAAGTCTCCATTCTTTCTTTAGCTACGCTACTCATTTTCTTTACTTAATGTGGCAATAACGATAATCTTAGCTTATACCCGTAATTCGCCTTAAATAGTAACGTTCCTATTCCTTTTTATAGTGTTGCGTTATACGCAAACTATATAACTAGTAATAACAATACCTAATTTTTTTATGTATAATTAATATAATACCTTAGATACTGCTCTAGTGTCTAGTTTAATCTTTCTATTTATCTGTCCGTCTACGGATAATATACTATTAAGGTTGCTACGCGAACTCCTTATTCCGCTAAGAATACCTTCTAAAATGCTGCTATAAATCTCAGATCTTTGTCTAATATAATCTTACTTAGTGCTCCGTATTTTACAAACACTTCCTTAATATAGATTCTAGCGATATCCTCTACTAATATCTCTTCTATATATGCTATAAAGTATCCCCACTTTGTTAGCTTATCGACTATTACTAAGATTGCATTATAATCTTATCCTATAATAGGATCTCTTAACTTTAGCAACTTTATAATAAAGTCCTATAATATAACTTCCTATAGTCTCTCTGGTATTTTAACAGGTTATAGCCCTCTATATAGCTTATACCTTATTGGTTTATTTCTTTAGCAATTTAGATATTCTTTTATAACTTATCTTGCTAGTCCCTAGATTCCTTAAATAATATACTCCTCTTAAAGTCTTAACACTAAGCCTGTAGCTCCGTTGTGTCCTTAAGTTATTCCCTTATAGAATTTACTAATAAACTCTTTTGCAATAGACCTTGGAATATAAGTTGCTTCTCTATTCTTATACTATTCCGTGTCTAGATCCTCTGCCTATACTTCTTAGATCTTTTATATCTAATCACTCTCTAGTAATTTATAGATCTGACCTTCTTTAGTTGCTGTAATTTTTGGGTAATTATACCTAATTAATCCGTCTTAATCTTTTCGTAGTAAAGCCCCTAATGGCTTTTTATTATTTTATAGTTTAGCCTTTCTACTTAGAGTATCTGCTCGTATATTTTCTGTACCCTTAGTATACTAAATTTTAAAATAGTATTCTATAAGCATTTCCGCCCACCTAACCTGTCTTTAGTTAAGTTCCTTTATTATTAAGAATCCTATAAGGTTCTTATAGTCCGTCTTAACTATAAATAGTTTCTCTATGCCTTGTAAGAATACTCTCTATTCCTTAAGTGCTACTACTATACCTAACAACTCCTTGTTATAGATATTATAGTTTAACTCTAGTAGTGTTATCTTCCAATTATAGTACGCTACTAGATGCCATGTGTCCTGGTGCTTCTATAGTAAATATACTCCTAGTGTAAAGTCTAATATATCTGTCTTAACAACCGTTTCTAACTTTAGTTGATAGATCTTAAGGATTAGTTCCTAGGCAAATAACTCCTTAAGTTCCTTAAATAACTTCTTTTGCTTGGTTCCCTATACCCACGGTTCCTCTTTCTTTATTAATTGTGTAAATAGCTTAATGCTTTTTAACCACTACGCTATAAACCTCCTATAGTAGTTGCAAAACCCTAGAAATAATCTTAACTATATAACGTTTTCTAGTTCTTGCTAACTAACTATAGCTTCTACTTTCTTTAGGTCCATACTAATTTTTCCTAGTTTAATAATAAATCCTATAAAATTGGTCTTTTTTGTAAAGAACTCGCATTTCTTAATAGCTACTGGCATCTGTTCTTCTTGTAGTCTCTTTAAAACCTATTTAATATGTTTCTTATATTCTTTCTCATTCTCTAAGTAGATGATAATATTGTTAAGGTATGCTATAATAAATTTATTGAGGTGTTCTCCTAATATACTATTAATTTGCTTTTAGAATATTACTGGTGCGTTTATAAGCCTAAATTGTATAACTAATAGCTTATATAGTCCTTCCTTTAACCTAAAAGCTGCCTTTTATTTATTGCCTTTCTTAATCCTAATTTAATAGTACGCCTATCTTAGATCTATCTTTATAAAGATCTTTACGTTGCCTATTCTGTCTTGGATTTCGCTAATTAAGGGTAAAGAATACCTATCCTTTCTAGTAATGCTGTTTAACTATCTATAGTCTATACACATCCTAAGTTTTCCGTTTTTCTTTAGGATAAACAGTACTAGATATCCTGCTGATAACTGTAATAGTCTAATATATCCCTTTTATAAGTTTTCTTAGATAAACTCCTTAAGTGCTACTAACTTAGTTTTAGTAAGCTTATAGATTGGAAAGAACTTTAGACTTATTCCCTCTTTTAACTCTATCTTATAGTCCTATACTGTATACTCTAATAGCTTTTTACTTTCTAGTGACTATAACTTTTTACTATACTTGTGGTATCTCTTTAGTCCATAACTTAAGCCTTGCTTGGTCTCTTCGTATATTGCTCTAACTTAGTACTATACTAACTTGGTTTGCTATCGCATCTTATATTATTAAGTATCTTTAATATCGACCTAACCTGTAACCTAATTAATCTTTAAATTGTATTTCTGTAACTAAGGCATTTCTAGTATCACCTTGTCTTTTCCTAATAGTAAGATATTAAAAGATATTCTAACTAGTCTCCCTTTAATAGTTAACTAAATAGGTCCTATTTTAAAATTAATAATACCTCCTCTATAGGCTATCTGATCTCCTAAAATTGTTATAAGTGGATATAGGTGTTCCTTTTATCTGTGTAGTAACCCTATCCTTTCCACTACTGCTAGTAATATATGGTTCCTTATTGCTTTACCATCTATTAACGCTTTAAACTGTTAATCTTGCTACTTAACTTATAAATTTAGGTGTTATCCTTAAATTCCTTTAAGGGTCTAAGGCTCTACTACTAGTTCCCTTTAGTCCTATAGGCCTCCCCTTTTCCTAACTATTAGCTGCTAGATCCTACTTATACTTAGTCCAACTTAGGCTAATACTTAGTTTTTTTTTTTTCTCTATATACTATAGATAAGTATTCTCTGGGCAGTCCCACCACTATTATCTATTTAGGTATTCTTCTGTAAGGAATCTTCCTAGTTAAAGTATTAGGTCCCCTTAACTCTATACTTCTACTAGGTGCTATTTATGTATATACTTAGCATTTCTAAACTATCTTTCCTCTGGTGCCTAATATATCCTTATTAGATATTTCTAGTTCTTATTTTTTAGTGCCCTATACATATTATACATATTATCTATATAAGCTATCCATAATAACGTATAATGCGCTAGGTAACTTAAGTTAACTCTTAACTTATCTTTTTCCTTAAGTTTAAACCTATACCTAGTTAACCTAACCACTGGTATTTTTGCTATAGGTACTAAGATTTATTATTTACTTCTCTAGTCCCTAGATCCCTCTTCTAGGTTCCTTAACGTTATAATTAATGCTCCTTTAATATGACTTATACGTTTTTCCATAATAGGTTAATCTTAAATAACTTTTTTATCTAGCTATATATAAAAGTCTTCCTATTTATTGTTGTGTTATTACCTATACCACTTTCCGTACAACTGGTTTAGTATATATAGTCTATCTATAAGAAAGTACCTTGTTATCGCTGCGTTGTAACATCCTTTAGTATATCTTTCTTTAAACCTAACTAGAATGTCTAGATCCTCTTCTTATTCTAGTTTATCTAACCACTTTACTCTAGGTGTCCCTACACTAGGCCTATTAGTAACTCTTTATATAGGTGCTCTATTCCTTATATAACCTGCTATAGACCTTCTATCCAGCTTTTGCTCTTGCTATGCGATGATTTATTATCTAAACTTATCTATAGTTTCTTATTTTCTACATCTTGCAGCTAGATCTTTAAAGTTATCTTGCTTCCTAATTTTAGTATTAACTTTTTAATCTTTAGGCTGAACACTATGTTTACCTATAATTGCTATAGTCCTTATTTATTTCTCAAAATCTTGGCTTTCTACTAATATTCTTACTTATTCCCCAAACTTGTGGTTCTTGAACTTATGTCCTATACTTATTTATTTATTACTAAACTAAGTCGCTGCTCTTTCCTATTAGTTTTCATCTATTATGGGCTTTTAAGCTGTCCTTATTATATCTTACGAGTCTAGAGCTTTTCTTATTTCTTTATAAGAATCTTGGACCTATAGCCTTTTACCTTTTATAAGTGGTAAGCTAGCACTAGCAGTTATCTGCTTGCTTAATTATCTCTAGATATTACTCCTTCCGTCTTATAAAGCAATAGATGCCGTATCTAATAGTATTATAATACCTATTACTAATCCGCGTTCTATAGTGGTTTCAGTCTCTGCTTCTGTTATGTTACTAAGGTATAAGTGCTCCTAGTTAGCCTCCCTTTTTTCCTTGTTACTATTAATTAATAAGTACTCTAACTCTATTAGTATTATTACTAATCTTTATCTATATATTGCTTTAACATCTTAATCTAGCTTATAGAGTTAATTTTATTCTTTATCTAACTCTTTAGTTCCTTTAAGCCCTCTTAACTCTGGCTCTTATAGCTAATAGCTTACGCCATACTTAGCGTTTTTATAAATTTAGCATGCGTTATTGTAACAAAACGTAAAGTGTTTAATTAAACACTCCTTAGTCCCACGCAATATCCCTATATCCGCGTTATTATACTCTAATAACCTAGTACCTCTTACCGCGTAGTTACTTTAACTACCTCTATAGTCTCTAGTAAAATAACCTTGTTTTCCACAATTTATGCAAGCTCTATCTTTAAACTATTTCTCTTATTGTAAAGTCCGCCTAAACGTCTTCTACTATTAAAATCCCTAGTTTGGCCTCTGCTCCTTAGTCCTATAATTACTTAATCCTTAACCTCTAGGTTTCCATGGTTTCTTTATCCATCTCTTAGATTCTTTAGTACCGCTTAGGTCTATTAGCTCTGCGCTATTCTATAGTTTTTGGCTCTATATTTACTAATACGTACTCTACGCCTTATACAACTATAGAACTCTATCTTGCCCTTTCTTAGCTTATTCCCTTTAATAGATCCTATTATTAATCTTTATTAACTAATCTATTAAGTCTTATAGACTTTCCGCATCTTCCATTAGAATAATTATGTCCTAGACTTTAGCCTTAAGTCCCTATTTATACTATACTATAAGCGCCTTATTATTCCACTTAACCTATATTGCAAGTATCTAAAACTGTGTTGTATACTTAATTGCTAAAGAATATTATACTAAGTTTTAAAGCTTTTGTTCCGCTATAATTAATGCTTCTAGGTCTCTAAATATCTATATTAGTCTTTCCACGAACCCGTTCTAACTAGTAAACATAAACCATACGTCTTAGTTAGTAGTTGTTATATTACTAACTTATATTTCTATAAGGTAAGGTTTAAACCATTCTAGTACTCTTCCTGTTAAGAACAATCCTGTATACGCCACTTAATCTATAGGTATTGCTAACTTTGCTCCTTCCTATATAACCTTAAAGTACATTTATATAAGGAATCTCTTAAGTTTTAACCTTTCTCCTAAGAATCGTTTAATTAACGGTAACTTAACCTTTACTACGCTAATTCCATTAATGCGTTCCTTAAGTATCCTTGTTGGTATTATAAGGTAATATCACGTATCTACAAGTTGTAGGTAGTATGATGTTGTTGTTATATATCTTTCTTTATTGGAATAAGGAAGGGCGAGGAGCCTAAGACTCCTCGCCACGCTAGTGCCGCGGCGTCACGTGACGACCGCTTACCTTATTCCCGACAATCCTATTATTATCTAATAAGCAATTAACCATTTCCTATAACTAACCTCTTGTGACCACTTATAAGTCTATATCTGCCATACTAGTATCTCCTAATCCTAAGGTAATTGCTGCCATTAATGGCATTACGACTAGTGCTTTGGGTAGCATATTATTCAACTTTATTAATACTATAACTAGGTAGTAAATGTGTAACGGAACTTTATAGCAAGAACTACGGTGGGTCCTATTATTAGGCTAGGTATATAGGTAAATAAGAAGTCAATAACAAATAATAACTAGTAGAGTGGTTGCCTAATAGATTAACTCTAATTGTATTCTAAGATTTACTATAAAGAGAGAACTATCTGGGTAGGGACTGTGGTCCTTTAAATACACAACTATACACCTAAGAAATCCCTTCACTCCGTAAGGTATGTGTGCTCTATCTGCTCTGTTATACAGATTACACAGATTATACAGATTACATAGATTACATTACGTGACCTCAGCTACTATTCCTCGTTATATGGTTCCACCAGATCCATCCTGGACCATGCCTATATCAACCAACTAGCTTCCGCCGACTCCTCTCCAAGTAGTCGTAACATCGTACTTAAGCTGTCCGTAACATATAGGCAGCTATATATTGCGCTGTTAAAAGTAACGGATATAGCTAGGCTTTTGCTATTACTGCCATAAAATAGGAATACTATAACTACTAATATTATATATCTGGAGGTGTTACTATAGTAATATATTACTGGCCGTTACGGGCTAAGATATAGGGGGACGGTATAGTAGTAGGGTAGTAGTAGGGTAGTAGTAGGGCAGTAGCAGGGCAGTAGTAGGGCAGTAGCAGGGCAGTAGTAGGGCAGTAGCAGGGCAGTAGTAGGGCAGTAGTAGGGCAGTAGGGTAGTAGGGCAATAGGGCAGTAGGGCAGTAGTAGGGTAGTAGTAGGGCAGCTACTTAGTTCCTAAAAGGACTTCGTTCTAAAGGATAAAAGCCCGCTACAGGCGTGAGAAATAAGTAAACTTTTCTAAGGAACTGCAAATTGCCGGCCGTAGGTCGGCAATTTTAGAAATTTTCCTTGGAAAATTTGCTTATTTCTCGTCTTCTATGTACTAAGTTTAGGTTTAACCTAAGTTTCTAATTGGTTAAAAATTGGTCTGGGTTACCTGATAAGGTATATGCTTTTTACATGCACCCTATTAATTTAACCGCGATACTTACACTTGCAATACACCCCCTAATAGTAGGTAAATAAATTTTCTATTATAATAGATTTATAGAGCTTGCGATGCGCTTTAAAATAACACTACTTTGGTCTATATATCTTAAGGCTAAGTAATATTATGCTGATGTAGAGCTTAAGAGCTCTGCGGAAGGGGGAGCCGTGCACGGAGCTCTGCAGGCTCTGCAAATTCGCGACCTCACGACCTCTTCCTACCCCTTACTGCTCGAATACACGAAGCTCTGCAAAGGCTCTCCACAAAGCTCTGCTTAAAGCCCTATCTGGAGCTCCAAAGCTCTACTAACATGCAGCACTAATATACTAGGAAGTCTTACAATCGTCTCTACGGACGCCCCTACGGACGTCTCTACGAACGGCTCTACATCGTCTTTACGAACGGCCCTGCATCGTCTCGACAAACGGCCCTGCATCGTGTCTACGAACGGTCCTGCATCGTCTCTACGAACGGCCCTGCATCGTGTCTACGAACGGCCCTGCATCGTGTCTACGAACGGCCCTGTATCATCTACGAACGGCCCTGCATCGCGTCTACAAACGGCCTTGCATAGTGTCTACGAACGGCCCTGTATCGTCTACGAACGGCCCTGCATCGTGTCTACAAACGGCCCTGCATCGTCTCTACGACGGCCCTGCATCGTCTCTGCAACAGCTCTGCATCGTCTCTACGACGGCTCTACTATTGCCCGTACAGTCGCCCGTACAATCGTCTTTACGATGGCTCTGCAACGGTTCTACAGACGCCTTTGCAACGGGTCTACAAATGGCTCTGCAACAGCTCCACGATCGGCTCTACAACGGCTCTACCACTGCCCATACAGTCGCCCATACAATCGTCGGTACGAATGGCTCTGCATCGTCTCTATAAACGGTTCTGCAACGGGTCTATAAATACTCTACGAACGGCCCTACGAACGGTCCTACGACAGGTCTGCATCGTCTCTACGAACGGCTCCACGACGGGTCTGCATCATCTCTACGAACGGCTCTACGACGGGTCTGCATCATCTCTACGAACGGCTCTACGAACGGCCCTATGACGGCACCGCAACGGCTCTAGAGCGGCTCTTCGGACGACCTTACGAACGACCTTACGAATAACCCTACGAACGACCCTACGAACGGTTCTGCAACGGCTCTACGAACGACTCTACGATCGGCTCTACGAACGGCCCTATGACGGCACCGCAACGGCTCTAGAACGGCTCTACGAACGACCCGACGAACGACCCTACGAACGACCCTACGAACAACCCTACGAACGACCCTACGAACGGTTCTGCAACGGCTCTACGACGGCTCTACGACGGCCCTATGACTGCTCTACGAACGACTCTACGAACAGCTCTACGAACGACTCTACGAACGACTCTACGAACGGCTCCACAAACGGCTCTACAACTGGCTTAGGGGGAGCCGTGCACGGAGCTCTTCCCTATTTGGATACTGTCACGTGCAGGACACCAAACTTTCGCGTACACAACCTATTGCTACTACTATTCTATGGATCTCCCTTTTAACCCCCCACAGCAGTCTCCGCAGCAATCTCCGCAGTAGCAATCTCCGTAGTCTCCGCAGTAGCTTCCTCCGCAGTCTCCGCAGTAGTCTCCGCAGCAATCTCCGCAGCAGGTACAGAGCGCTAGCAGCGGCTATAGGCTATATAGCAGATACAGGAGCAGCAGTAACAAGAGCAAGAGCAGCAGTATAAGGAATAGCGGCAGCAATATCCGGAGTTGTAGGACAGGCAGCGGCAGGAGGAGAAGGAGCAAGGTAGTGACTACTAGGACAATAACGGCTGGGATAGTCGCTGGCAGCCTAGACGGTAGCGGCCAAAGTAGCAGCTGGAGCAGTAGCTGGAGCAGTAGCTGGAGCAGTAGCTGGAGCAGTAGCTGGAGCAGTAGCTGGAGTAGTAGCTGAAGTAGTAGCTACGGCAGTAGCTATATAAATAGACACGGGAATAGACACGGGAACAGATATGGATAGGTAGCGGTAGCAGCGGTGGCGGTGGCAGCGGTAGCGGTGGCAGCAGTGGTGGTGGCAGCAGTGGCAGCAGTAGGGCAGTAGCAGGGCAGTAGCAGGGCAGTAGTAGGGCAGTAGTAGGGCAGTAGTAGGGCAGCAGTAGGGCAGCAGGGCAGCAGGGCAATAGTAGGGCAGTAAAAGGACTTCGTCCCCAAAAGGACTTCGTCCCAAAGGACAAAACCCCGCCGCAGGCGCGAGAAATATGTAATTTTCTCGTCTTATATATACTGAGTTAACTTTTAACCCGAGTTTCTAATTGGTTTAGAAAAAAACGGGTCACCTAATTGAGCACGTGCTACCCCATTAATTTGCGACCTAACGACCTAGATACTTACACTTGCGATGCACCCCCTAATAGTAGGTAAATAAAATTTCTATTTATATAGATTTATGGAGCTTATAAAGCGCTTTAAAATGGTACCACTTTTATTTAAATATCTTAAGGATAGGTAGACGTAGAGCTTATAAGAACTCTGTGGAATAAGGGGGAGCCATGCACGGAGCTCTGCACGGAGCTCTGCAAAAGCTCTACACGAAGCTCCGTGAAAACTCTGCACGATACTCCGTAAAAGCTCTGCACGAAGCTCTGCACGAAGCTCTGCGACAGAGGCTCTGCACGAGGCTCTGCACGAAGCTCTACACGAAGCTCTACACGAAGCTCTACGTACAGAGGCTCTGCACGAGGCTCTGCGCGAAGCTCTGCATACGGAGGCTCTACACGGAGCTCTGCATCGGGTCCCCGCTATATTCCGATAGCCTGCACGTGCCTCTGCCAAGTTACCCCCTTTGCAGCCACCTTATTTTTTACCCTTCCTTACATCCTCCCTACCTTAGGAGGCACTGGAACGGCAGCCAGCAGAGGACCGTCGCCAGAACCAGACGACCGTCGCCAGAACCAGACGACCGTCGCCAGAACCAGACGACCGTCGCCAGAACCAGACGACCATCGCCAGAACCAGATGACCGTCCTAGAGCCAGACAACCGTTACCAGAACTAGACGACGACCTTTCGAACAACCAGCCAGCGAATACCACGAACGATTCAATTGATCGATCGATCGAATTTGATATCGGCCCATTACCGAATCGAATCAAGGCCTCCTAGGGAGGCACCTTAGACGACCACCGTTCGAATGTACAGCTAGCGAACGGCCATAGAGAACGATCTGAATCAATTAGAGCCTTCAATCGGGCCGACCCCTCCCCCGAATTGAATTAGATACTGACATAGGCAGGCAGGCAGGCAGGTAGGTAGGCAGACAAGTAGGTAGGCAGGTAGGAGAGGACCGTCGCCAGGACCAGACGACCGTCGCCAGAACTAGACGACCGTCGTCAGAACCAGACGACCGTTGCCAGAATCAGACGACCGTCGCCAGAACCAGACAACCGTCGCCAGATCTAGACGACCGTCATCAGAACCAGACGACCGTCGCCAGATCCAGAGACCGTCGCTAGAACCAGACGACCGTCGCCAGAACCAGATAACCGTCCTAGAGCCAGACGACAACCGTTCGAACAACCAGCCAGCGAATACTACAAATAATTCAATCAATCAATTGATTGAATTAAACCAGAGCTTTGATATCGGCCCGTCACCAAATCAAATTAAGGCCTCCTAGGGAAGCGCCCTAGACGACCACCGTTTGAATGTATAGCCAGTGAACGGCTATAGAGAACGATTTGAATAAATCAGAGCCTTTAATCGGGCCTACCCTTCCCCTAAATTGAACCAGACACTGACATAGGTAGGCAAATAGGTAGGCAGGTAGGTAGGTAAGTTAGTAGGTAGATAGGTAGAAGAGAACCATTACCATATATTAAATTATCTAAAATAATATTATTTATTTTGCTAGCCTTATAAATAGCTTTAAAGTAGCCTTTATTTATCTAAAATATACTATTAGTATAAAAGAGGTAGATAGCTCTAAATACTTTACTAAATGCGTAGGTTATGCGCAGACTGCGTGTTAAAAAAACACGATATAGGCTAGTCGGTCGAGATGCCCTTAACTGCGCGCCAATTGCGTCAACCACCAACCATTGAGGCCATTGAAAGGGGACCATATTTTGCCGATGTAGGAAAGAATGCCTTTAGTAACATAGTTAAATAAGTTAGCTTTTATAACACTTTTTTAGTTTAGGTTAAAGTATTAGGATATACCTTTTAGTAGTAAGTAGGAAGGGGTTCCTATAAAACGTTGGTTATAACTTTATTTTTATAAGTAATACTTATTAGATGCGGGGCTAGAACTAGGTAAAGATTAGGGATAGTAACTAAAGGATTAATACGGTAAACGGTTGCTAGTGTTAGCTGTTTATAAATTATATTAGGATATAGGGATAGAGTAGTATTTTAAGATATGAGCCTTACTTCCATATTTAAAGTAAAAGCCTATTTTAATATATTATTCTTATTGTCACGGAACTGCCCGCGACACGCGCTACGCTAGACGCGTAGCTTTCCTTGTTTGATATCGCTTGGCAGATAGTTTATCCGCCCCGATTGCCCCTATATAGATTCAGCCGCAGTTGCATTCCTGTCGAGATCTCCAGCAATCCTCTTGAGTCTCCACGACAGCCGTACGTAGCTATCAATTCCACGAATCTGATGCTTGTTCATCTAGTGTTCGCATGTGATACTTCGTCATCGTGACACTTATTTAGGGGACCCTAGTAGGGCGTATCCTAGGGTCCCTATATTAATATCTATAGCATTAAGGTGCTCAGGCTAAGATAATAACTTAGTAGATGTTTATGGGGTTATTATATTAATTTAAGGAGTGGACTTTAGTATTAGGTATAGTATATTATTATAACGTGTTCCACCACCGAGCGCATCACTTCAAAGAACACCAAAAAGCCTGAATTTCAATCTTAAATATCTCAACCACTACTTAATAATATTTTCTAAAAATTTAAATATAAGCTTTTATATACATATTTTAGTGTATATTATAATATTAGAGTGTGTAACTTAATAGTTATTATAATATAGAGTTTAGGGGCTAAAAATAGAGATATTTCGAAATATCTCAACAACCACTAGACTATATACTTTTATATTGTAATAGGCACTAGAATAGGCATATTAGAGCTCATATTTAAATTTTTAGAAAATATTATTAAGTAGTGGTTGAGATATTTAATATTGAAATTTAGGCTTTTTGGTGTTCCCCGAAGTGATGCGCCTGGTGGTGTAATGCGCTCGGTGGTGAAACACGTTACTATTTATTAATAACATTTATATAGGCGTTAAGGGCTCCTAGTAGGTCTACGCCTATTAGGGAGGTTTTTAGTTTAGTGCTTAAGGATTTAATAAGGCTGTTAATTAGTATAGAGTTGTTCCAGCCTATTTCTTTTATATAATAATTAAAATTAGAGAAATATACTAGGAAGCCTTTTGTTTTTTAAGCTATATAGTTTATCTTCCTCTAATTAGTAGCTTAGCGGTTTAGGTTACCGTATAGAGCTTTAAGAAGTATAACTAGACTTTATATAGAGTTTAGTTAAAGAGGTTTAATAAGGTTAGCTACGTCTCCTCCTAGTCAACTTAGGGCGTAGTAGAGTTAGTTAGCTTTAGTTAGGTAGCGGTTAGCATTACCAGTTAGCTTATTTTTAAGCTAGCTTAGAAATAATTAGAGTTCTTATTATTTACTAGTAAATATTAAAGGGTTAAGTAGTTATTTAGATTATTATAGTGTAGTAGTTGGTTTAGGGTAAATAGCTGCTATAGGTTTAGAACTCTTGTCCTATATATTTATCTCTAAAGATAGCGTTTAGTTTTAGGGCCCTAGTATAGGCATCTTAAGGGTATAGATTTCTTCTTAGAGGTCCTTAATTATTTACTAGTATTATACTTCTTATTTAGCTTATTATTAAGTTAAAGTAGCTTAGTTCTATATAAGGGCGTCTATAAAGGACTTCTATATCTCTACTAATTATTCTTAGAGTATGGATATAATACTAGCGGCTGTTATAGGGGCTTTAGGGTTATTTTATATTTTAGAGGGTAGTATATAAGGTTAATATAATATAGTGTTACGGAGTAAGTATAAGTAGTAATAATATATAGCGAAGTAGATATTATTAAGTGTCGGAACACATGACCTAAGGCTAATATCACGTAACGTCGTAATTGTAGTCTTGATAGGTTGTATGATGATTCTCACAGAGGATCGTAAGGATCGCGGTGCCTAAGTAGGGGGTTGATTAGTCACCGTAAGGATAACTAATCAAAGACACGACGACAACACGTCAACGATACGTAACCACGTAACTTCTGTCCATATATTCCGACACTGGCAGTTCTTTCTTTGTGCGTAAAACAGCTATCCTAAGACACGTGACCACGTAACCTTTGTCCATATATTCTAACGCTAGCAGTACGGTGCTAGCGACGGGGTTGTATTCTAGGGAGTAAAGCTCTACCTGGTCGTGTTTAGGTCGCAGGCGTATTAGCGCGACAGTTGTTAGATTTAGGTAGCGGTACGGTGCGAGCATCAGGTGGTGATAGTGGTTGAACGTAGAGCTCGTCTATCGGTCGGTCGGTAGATCGCAGGCGCATCGGCACGATCATTCGGTCGGGTCGTATTCGTAGGCGTATTGGCACGAATTCTTGTCTGTCCGTAGGCGTACTGGCGCGGCAGTTGTCTCATTTGTAGGTTACGGGCGTTTGGGGGCGTACGTGACCACGTAACCTCTATTAATATATTCCAACACTGGCAGTTCTTTCTTTGTGGCGCTATAGGAAGGCAGTCAGGTGTTGGTTTAGCTGCAGGTGGAAGCAGTAGATATCAGTTAGCTGCAGGCGGAGCAGCAAGTGGTCGATTAGCTGTAGGTAGAGCAGCAGGGGTTGGTTAGCTGGTAGAAGCCTAGCTAGTGGTATTCTATTAAACGTTGTATATTCCTAACATTTTACCTATTCCCTATTGTTTACCACCAAGATTGATTTTAAGCTTTGACTTAAGCTAGGAAAAGGGCTTAATGAGCTTGCTCTTACTGTTGAATCTCTTCTTAATGTTGAGCTTCGATTTAAGCCTGATAAGCTTATTCTTGTCATCGAACCTCTTCTAGATGTTGAGCTTCGAGCTTCGCTTGGCGAGCTTGCTCTTGGGCTTTAACTATAGCTTTAATTTGTATTTGGCGAGCTTGGCGAGCTTGCTCTTGTGCTTCCTTTTGCCATTCACCTTCTATCCACTCTGTGAGTACGCTTATAAGGGAGTGACGTTGATCGGTTAGTCGAATTTGAAATCCTTGGCTTTTAAGGTATGTAATTAGCTCTTATAGGGTCTTTCTAGTAACAAGAGCAAAATCGGCTATTATAAAGCCTTGAGTTCGTAGAAATCGTGGAATTTGTACCGAATTGGAAAGTTGTGTAGCGTCCCTTATAATTTGAATAGTTCTTTCGTCAGAAACAAAGGTAGGCATAATGGCAGGTAAATAGGGCCGTCGGTTGGCAATGGAGGGCAGGCTAGCAGGGCCGTCGATTGACTGTATGGTAGGCTGGCAGGGCTGTCGATTGAGGTATGGTAGGCTGGCAGGGCCGTCGATTGAGGTATGGTAGGCTGGTAGGGCCGTCGATTGACGTATGGTAGGCTGGTAGGGCCGTCGATTGACGTATAGTAGGGCAGCAGGGCCGTCAATTGGTAGAAGCCTAGCTGGTGGTGTTCCTGACACCAGAATCAATTAATTCGCTGCCGTACGCTCTAAAGATCGACAGGAAGGTAGCAATAGTAAAAAGAGAGCTGCCGAACGCTCTGCCTTTTCACTACTCTTTACGACAAAGCAAGTAGCTGGCTGCCGAACGTTATACAACTTGCTCAATCCATAAGACTGCCGAACGTCCTCTTAAATTATAATTGCAGAATGCCCTAGGTCAAGTGCTTAATCTATGCGCATTTATTGATTAATGTCGGAATATATGACCTAAGGCTAATATCACGTAACGTCGTAATTGTAGTCTTAATAGGTTGTATGATGATTCTCGCAGAGGATCGTAAGGATCGCGGTGCCTAAGTAGGGGGTTGATTAGTCACCGTAAGGATAACTAATTAAAGACACGACGACGATACGTTAACGACACGTAACCACGTAACTTCTGTCCATATATTCCGACATTAAGCTATATATATAAACTGTATAATAAGGTTAAGACATTATATAAGGAGAAAAGGCAAGGAAACGGAGAGAAGAGGTATATATTATAAATTTAGTTACTTGGTTAATATATATACAGAGTAGAATAGAATTTACGTAGTGGTTTTAGCAGAACTTAGTAGGATTTAGTAAACTTAGCAGAATATGGCAGAATGCAGTAGATTGCCATTAGATTGCCATTAGATTGCCATTAAATTGCTGTAGATTGCCGTTGGATTGCCGTTTCGCGGTTAGTCTCTTCTTATTATATTAGTAGAAATAGGTAGATATATATAAGGTGTTATAGAGGTGTCCTATAATAATAATATAGTTAAGCTAGGGTATAGACAAACTTAATACAATTATTATTATTTTCTAAGGGCATAAAGAGCATACTAGCAATAATGGCCCGCTCTTAAATTTTAAATTCAACTCTTAGTAGTATTAATACTTTAGTTAGCGCCTTTTTATTAAGCTGCCTAGCTATTTTAATTGTGTTAATTAAATTGTGGATATTATAAATAGCCTTATTTAACCGTTCTCTGCGCAATCTTTAATATATTATACTAATCTTACGCTTAGTATCTTTATATTACTAGTATAAGTTAGTTCCTTTAGCCTTAGTAATAGAGTAAAAGCCTATATTATTAATTTGGTCCTTATATTCTCCTTATTTATTATAAAGCGCTTTAAGCTTAGGGTAGTTCCAGAGCTCTTTTAGCTAGTTATTATTAATCTCTATAAGTGCGCGTTAATCTTATAATAGACCTAATTTTGCAATGGATTTAATAAGGTCATTTTATTGTTGGAATGTTAGTTATATAACGTGGTTACGAGACCACGAAGCGAGGCTAGCTAACCTGACCTTGGAGTAACCCCTTACTTCTAGACAATCAATAACTACCAACTTTAACACCGCATACGTATCGCAATACAGTGATATTCGTGCACGTTGATAAAGCGAGTATACCGACACTGATCAGTAGATGTATAGATTAGGAAATACGCAATAAGCTAGAGCTTAAGAACTGTACTAGAAATAGTACATAGATCGCCTAGCCTTGTCTATTTTAGTTAAAGGAGAAAGCTATATTACCCTCAAAGCTCGAGACCACGTATTAGCTTAACTGCTGACGCGTCAGATCGCCTAGAGAATTATATCTTTACTTGGAAAAGATTATAACCTCCCTTAAGCTTAAGAGAATTTGTACTAGCCTTATAGCCAATATAACAGATCGCTGAGAGAATTGCAGTCTTGCTAAGAATACTTTACAGGCCTAACGGCTGCAAAGGATATATATACCCAAATACCCTTACCTTAACGACCTTAACCTCAACCTCGACTTTAACCTTAACCTTAAACTACAATATATACAAGGACTAGTACACTGCTTTGAACAACAAGATAGATTCTAAATGGAAGGAGAGAATTGCCAGACATGGTTACGGGATTAATGTAGTAACTGCCTTAGAGGAAGACCTGGAAGAATATATAGAAACGAAAATCTATAAGTATACATATAAGAACTTTATAGATTATATACTACGGTCGCTATTCCAAGAAGAATTTAAAGGCTTTACCATTAAGGACTTTAGAAAGATACGCTCTGTTACTAGAGTAAAGCTCCATACTTACCTACTCCAA
>Ga0307507_10004173_pt1 | contig 26193 bp, 35 predicted proteins | sample 7_EM_MG_FD_207223 | JGI IMG/M metagenome (GOLD analysis project Ga0307507, IMG submission 207223) | Populus trichocarpa ectomycorrhiza microbial communities from riparian zone in the Pacific Northwest, United States - 7_EM | ecosystem: Host-associated > Plants > Roots > Unclassified | place...
ATGCAATAGGTCTCCTGGCTAAGGGACATTGATTCTCCTTTCCTGTGGACATCCTCTTTAACTTCGCTTTCGTCCATTACCCGTCGGCCCTTTTTCAGCAATCCAGATGAGAACGCCACCGGATCCGTTTGTGGTTATAAGGGAGGTGTGCGTGTGTGGCACTGTGTGCGTGAAACTGGCAATCATCCAGCAAGTTGCAGTCCCACACTGGACCTGAAGGTGTGACATGTGACTTTGTGATACACACATGTGACTCTGAGACAAAACTGCAACTCGCCTCGTACTCAACCCAAACTCGACCTCGCAAGTTTTCTCATTTGCAGGTGAGAAGCTTCAAGACTGGGCTTCAAGACTCCTCAAGGTGACTCGAACGCGAGCCCTTTCGCCCAGCAGATTTCATGAGCCTTTTTCGAGCTCTCCTTTCCCTCACACAAGTGCAATTGGATTTCCTACTAAGTAGTATGATACATCAACACGCAAGGAGTATAAGCACAAGAACGGGACGGAAAAATCCTGGGACTTTTCCCACCCAGAGACCAACGATATAGTATTTACAAACTATACGGTACTAGGCTAGTTCTTACAGTAACGATAAAAAACTCAATTCGTACAAATGTGGGGGCTCATGATTGTCTGAATGGTCACTATACTATACAGCTAACAACTAGGAATTTTCTAATCCTGACAACTGGCCCAGCAACATGTTTGACAGTTTGCCGGAATTGACCAAGGATGAGTTGAAGTCGGAAGTCCAAAAAACCTGGATTGAATTCAAGACGGGTTCACCTGGTATGTATGAAAAAAAATCATATACGATGTGTCGTGGTTGGGCTTGCCATCCCCCGTACTAAGTAGTAACGTCGCCATGACCGACATGACCAGTAACATCGCCCTGACTAACAGATGGCATTGCCTTAAACCGCAAGCCACTGAGCTCTTTTTCAATACCGTCTAGTGGCTGAATAGGTCGTAAGTAATTGCATATACTTAATATAGACCATAATAACGCACCAGAACAAAAGCCCTATCAATATTAATACCAACATTTTGGTAAATCGGATTTTGATGGGAGTTGGTGAAAACACGTATCAGCTCAACTTCTGGCAATGGTACTAGCTGCTTTGTGAAGCAGTAAAGAGGTGGCAGATACAGAAGCCGACCAAAAAAAGTGGGAGTAGGAAGAGAGGGCTGTAGTAAGGTCAATGACCTTCAGAATTTGAGAACATGTTCCAAACATTGAATAGAGGGTCTCACTGAAAAATAGGGTGGACTGAGAATTTTTCGCCCAACTTGGAAAGTGGAAAGGTGTTCCAACTTCCAAAAAAATCATTTTTCGTGCCCTTATTCGAACGATTTTCCAGTTGTGTGAAGAAGGCAAGAAATTTAATGACCTAATATTCCAAAATGAGTAGATTGTTTCAATGGCTGTTCCACTTACAAAGATGGCCCCATTTTGAGGTGAAATGACGTGAATCTAACAAAATGGTAAGGTGGTATATGAAGTCAATGGAAGGCGTCGTACAAGATTTATTTTTCGCCTGCCTAATGTAATATCCATATAGAACTCATAAGCAAGTACAGCTGGTAGAATTATTAGTAGTTCTAGTTGGTTTTGAAGTAAGACACGCACCCATATTTTCACTCATTTCAATCATGTGGGATACTGAGCCATTAGACCCTTTCCATCTATTAAAGATCATAATGGTATGGTCATTGATTGAATGGGAAAAAAACTAACGATACAGATCCATATCGTCTGGTACGGTAGGCCTGGCCGCTAGAAAAATGTTTTTAACACCTTTGGATTGAAAAGTTTGGTTGCTTACGACTCATCCAAAGCTTTCATTAAAATATTTTCTACCTTTTGACATTCTGATTTGAGTGCCTGTCGTTCGGATGGGATGACCCTGATGGCTGGGATTAATCGCCTTGGGACATGGTGAGTGTTGAATGTTGAGCGTTGAGACTTGTGTCTCATGCTTAGTACTTACATGATGTCACAGATGTATGAAGAATGAAGCTTACGAGAAAAGCATGTCCGCATAGTCGTAGAGCCCCACGGGTAAGGCGGCCAGCCTTACACTAGTAGCCAGTTGGAAAAATTCTGTACTTGGTAGTAAAGTGAGATTACATCATGCAATTGTCTCGAAGAGAGCCAAGGCATCCTCGTTTTCTTTCATCCAAGTATTCACAGAAAAGTAAAACGGGGCTTTTGAAACATGCTGATCGTCGGTATTTGGAGGAGGGCCCATACCATGAACTACTTCGTGATGCACAGCTCTCTTCTTCTTGTTCCTGCGTCGATGAGCAGGATCGGAAGCTTCTGTGGACTGGGCCTGCCCAGATCCCGCATCTTGCACTTTCGATTTCCTTAAAGTAGCCAGGTACCAGGCATCGGTTTTCTTGTCGGACTCACTTTCTCCGGTACTGTTTCGGTACTGAGAGTTGATATAGTGAGGTAGGAGTGCTGGGTGGAAAAGGGGAGCCGGGGGTCTAGACGGAGGAGGGTGGTCCGATCGACGAAGCTGAACGGTAACCATGGACCACCTTTCAAGGAAAGGACGCTCTTTAGTGCCTGGGCTGGTCCTAGAAGCTTCAATGGAATCTAGAGAGGGTGACAAGGCGGGTGCCACAGTGAGGCTAGAGGACTGGACATCACTTCCTCGGTGGGCGCTTCCAGGTCGAGCCTCGGAGCTAATAGGCAAAGGGGATTGTTGATTCTCTGAGGTCTTCAAAGCTTGTGGGTATTCGTGTGGATGAGAAGGCGTCGATGTACGTTCGCTATGAAGTTCTGAAATGGGAGGAGGGGTGGGATCATATGTGGGCTCTCTGAGTCCATGTTGATTATCTGATACGCTCAAATGTCCAATTCCAGAAGTAAGTGTGCTCGACCGCGAACGTTGAACAGATGGCGAGATGAGGAAATCAATAGGGTCATCGATGATTCGAACAGGCTGAGCGATCTTGGCAGGAGTATATTTCTCGGAATGAGAAGCCACAATTCCTGTCGGCTTGGAGGATTCTTGCCGCTTTACAGGCGGATGAATAAGTTCGACCACCTCGTCGTCATCATCGACAACGATGGGGTCATCCTTTGTACTAGGAGCCGGATCTACTGGGTTTTGTTTAACCTTTCGACAGGCCCCGCATTTCCAATTTAAAGTAGCATCAGAGTTCCTGGCACGGGCGTCATTGAAAGCCCGTATAATTGAAATCAGCTCTGAATCAGAAATTGGGGGTGAATGACAACCTAGGCGCAAATGAGTGCAGAAATTTAAAAAACAAGAATACTAACGGTGATGCCAGAATCTCGCACATGAAATGCACTTTATGAGAAAGTAGTTGGGCACTTTGGACTTGTGGCAGACAATGCAGAGTGATTGCATTGGAGATCGTGGTGCCACTCCCCGGGCCGGAAATACGTCAGAGATGGCTGGACCTACAAATAGCTGAAACCATGGTCATGGAACTCTCTTCACCTCGTGCACCATGGCGGACGGCTGGAAAGACGGTATCTTCCTCAAAATCATCAATGTCATTGTCTATTTCTTGTTCTTGGGCTCTAACATCTACATCGTTGCTCTCCCTTCCTCTAACTACTACAATGTCAAGGAAACATACATCACCCCTGCTCCATGGGCATTCCTCATCTGGTACGATTTACGCCTCAGATGAATATCTCACAGCCTCATTCCTCGTAGGACCGTTATCCATGTTCTGCTTCTAGGAACAGTTATCTACCAGTTCTTCCCCACTGGCAAACGCATCATTGTTGATGGTATTTCCTGGAGGTTTCCACTCCTCGGCCTCCTCAATGCCGTCTACGTAAATCTCTGGGCCACCCACCATTACATCGCTGGTACGTTCCCACCTCCCGAGTTCCGATCAACGTTTCTGACCCACTTCTTAGCCTTTGTGTTCGCTCTGTTCGTCAGTTCAGCAGTCACGGTACGCCGTTTTCCATGCACGTTTCCACTGCATGTGTGATTAACACTCTTCCGCAGCACATATACTATATCATAAAGAAGTTCCATGTTGCTGAGTCATGGAGTGACGAGATCTTTATTCACCTCCCGTTCTCTCTCTACCATGGCTGGACCACCGTCCTTGTTGTCCTCACCGCATTCGAAGCGTTTGGCGTCAACGCACTCACCCACCCGGCTGGCGTCTGGACGAAGGTCTTTGTGTTCTTGGCACTGTGAGTCCGATTGACACTCGGCTTGCCTCGTGCATGCATCCTGTCTGTCATGGTACTAATCACACACTCGTGTCCCTCCAGGTTCTTCTTAGAAGGCACTGCTGCCACATATTCTTTCTCTACCCCAGAAGGAGATCTCCCGGGCTCCATCGCCATCGCTTGGGCTCTTTGGGCCATCTTTGCTCACCAGACTTCAAATGCTTTCGTCCATTGGTCAGCACTTGCGTTTTCTATCCTCGCACTCGTTTGGGTCCTCAAAGGAGCGTGGGGATTGAGCAGGAGGGGTCACGTAGCGCTGCCCGATGAAGAAAGGGCACCACTTCTTCACTAATTGTGTTGGTTCTCCGACACTTAGTGACGTCTAAGTGTGAAAGGTATAAGTTTCTTGTAGTCCTGTAATCGAGTATGCGTTCAATTTGCTTTCTGTCAATGAATATTGTTTCTCATTTATCCTTCATTACGATGTGCTACGATGTGTATATTTAGTGATGAGTACTGGACACAGATATAATCCGTCACTCAAGGTTCGACGGGGGCAACCGAAGTTGGGGGGCCAGTTTTCACCGCAAGTATCGGGAAAAGGACCGGGCACTACAACAAACTCGTATTAGAACTGGTGCCAAATTATTACAAGTAGCACTCACAGTTTGTTCGATATCATCCATGCTTTTTCCCGCGGGCAGATGGGGACCAGGATCAGGCTCGTCAGAAGGACTGTCACCCCCGTCTGACCAGCCTCTTCTTTCTTTATTAGCCCAGGTGCTTCTCGAGTCAGGGATTACGTCGGAGCAGTCGATGAGTTCCGTTGCATCGTGGCCAACGAGGGAGAGCTTGCGCATTGCCGCCTTGAACGCGTCTTGGGTCAGAGAAAGGTCCGCTTTTAGAAAAGGGTATATGAGTTAATCGAGGTCAGGGTGTTAATTCGCTTACTCGCGTGAGATTGCCAAGCGCAGGATGTCCGTGGGTCTGTACGTATAAAGGTGCTTCAGGAAGATGGGAAGTAGTAAAATATTGAGGTATTACCTCTTGAGAGCTATATCAAAGGCAAATGGGGTTCTAGTCAGAATGAAACGCTCGAGAACGGGTCCGACGTACAACGTAGTCAGACTGTAACCTCAGCTCTCCTGGAAGCGGAGAACGTACTTCTGCTGGACCTCGTCCAACTCTAAGACAAGGTATAAGCCCAAATAATGCTTATTTTGACCGATAATTACCCTGGATATCCTGTGCCACGCAATAGTACCTCGACGTAGAGCTGTGTGTCAAATTGGGTGGGAGTTGAGTCGAGAGGAGTCCTGAAATGATGTTGTGAGATAGACCATTGCGACCAAATGTAGTTTCCTCGTACCCTGGGATCTGCAATGTCAAGGGTTCGTCAGCGTCTACTCGGTAAGAAGGGCGGATACTACATACTGTAGGATCAATATTATCCGCAGCAGCTATGGAATGCCTATGGCAAAAATGATGTTCAAATATTTATGATACGAATGATGCACAGACTTACGACGCCATTAGTGCGACAACCTCATCTGGTGTGAAACCCGCGTCTCCCATTCGTTGAAGAATAGCATCGGCATCATCTAAGTCGATGAACCAAAGGTTTGTCATCGAGAGAAAGCGATAATTGTGTGGCAATGGCAAACGTACCCGCAGGACTGGGGATCATACCGTCCGGTGCTGCCTCTGTTGCAATCGGCCTGCCGTGCAAGAAGTCCAGTCGAGGAGCACCCCGACAGTTAGTTATTCCTACTGCCGCTGCGAATTGGATACTAAGAATCGGCGTCAGAATGATGATGATGTAGAGTTACTAGAGTAAAATAGACATACAAGTCTCCTGGGGAGATATATGATTCGTACTTCTTCGCAAACTGTTTTTGAACGGCAACGATGCCTTTAAGGCCCTGATTAGCGCGGTAGGCTAGCTCGATGGAGGAGAAAGTGATTATCGAGCCGTCGGCACCGCCGCCCCTAGGAATTTGTAGATTAGGATGGTAATCATGAAACCAGTGCGACTTACCCTTGATTGGGCGAGTATCCAATAGCGTCATGGAATGCAAGTCGAAGGGATTTGCGAACCTTTGATAACAAGCGTAAGGAAATGGCTGGATGGGAAGTAAGGAGGCGTACCGCTGAGCCGCATGTTCCTCCATCAAACAAGTTCTCCTGTAGGTCCTCAACGATAGGGAAAAGAACGCAACATGCCGGGTTGGACGAAGAACACCGCTCATCGGGGCATGTAGAGCTAGATCGCGTGCTTGCACTGGGCGAGCCTTGATATCGGTCAGTAAGTTGGAGGAGAAGTCGGAGGGTTGACTTACAGGCCGCAAACGGAGAGGTAGAGAAGAGGATAAAGAGGAGACAGTAAAGGGACCATCTTTGCCTGAAGATGGGTACCATTTTACGGCTTGGACACTTTGCGAGGGGGGTGCAGAGACGCTTGTCAAGGGTGAGTTTATATATCGGGCCATGTTGAGGAGCTGCCCGTCAGCTTCATCCTTGTCTTCCATGTTTCCGAGACCGGCAAAAAGGAGAAATTACTGTCGGTCCAACACGTTGGAATCCACACAAAGGTATCGAACCATTGTTTCTGTCCGCGATTTCGAACATGACCGATGACGCGCTCGACAATACAAAAAGCAGAACATGAGATCTCGCCTTCACGATATCAGTTGCTTCAATGCTTGCAATAATATAATATTGAAAATTCACATACTTTCCCTAGATGTGAATGCGCTCCATTGGCATGAGCAACCGTGGTAGATGGTGTCTCGTGCGGACTTGGAGATCACATGCGTACTTAACTCAGATTCACTTCTTCTCCTGGATCTCCACAATTACTATGGACAACAAACTAGAATATGAGATCTCGCCAGGTAAGTTGTTAGACTTTCTCCCCTACGGTCTTCTAATCAATTTCTAGAGGTCATGCTCATGTTCTATCGCAGATTATATCCCTTTAAATCCATCTTCCAATGGTTAAACCACGAACACACACCAACTCGTCTCTTCACTCACAGAGAATTTGCCTTCACGCTCGCAAATGACGTTTATCTTCGTTACAACTCAGTTATTACTGCCGACGAGCTGAAGAAACAAGTCTGCCATCTCAACCCTAGCCGTTTCGAAATTGGACCCGTCTATTCTGCACGCGTATGTTCGCGTTCATTGTCGTGAACCAACGTGTTTTATCTCTCTATTATGTAGCCAAAGGACAAGAAAACATTAAGAAGTGGTGCACTTCAACCACAGCTCCGAGAACTTGTCTTCGATATCGATATGACCGACTACGATCCCGTCAGAACGTGCTGCTCTGATGCCGGTATCTGCAAGAAATGTTGGCCATTTATATCAGCTGCTGTTAAAATTCTGGATAAAGCAATTCGGAACGAGTTTGGGTATGAAAAATTGCTTTGGGTCTACTCTGGTCGCCGTGGAATACATCTCTGGATTTCAGATAAGGAAGCTATGGAACTCACAGATACTCAGAGAAAAGCTGTCGTAGGATGGCTTAGCATCGTCCAACTTGGCAAGGAAAGCAATAGGAAGCCAAATATCCGTAATAATGGAAAGCTTCCACCATCGTTAGAGTGAGTCAAGAGAATTTGACTGTTAGTCTCTATGCCTGACCAACGATACAGGGAGGCTCGCAATCATTTGAAGGAGATCTTCCCTTCCTTGATCCTGTATGAACAGAATCTATTTGCGACTGAGAAAGGATATGAAGACTTGTTGAAAATGATCCCCGATTCATCAGTAGTCAAGTCTCTACGATCAAGTTGGGAGGATGAAACAGATCGCCATTCTGAAGAGAAGTGGATGGACCTTTACAAAATCGCAAAAACGAATCAAGTGCAGTCGTCCCTTACCACATCTTTGGTCAACTGAACAAATTCTTTCTTAGCATGTCAAACTCGCACTTGAAGACGTCGTTATCCAATACACATATCCTCGCCTGGATGCTGAAGTCTCTAAGCACCGAAACCATCTTCTCAAAGCACCCTTCTGTGTACATCCAAAGACAGGCAGAGTTTGCGTACCTGTAGACCCAGAAACCGTAGAGGAATTTGATCCCGCAAACGTGCCTACGGTTGGTCAATTGCTCCATGAGTTGGACGGGAAAATCCAAGATTCTGCGGGCGAGGACACTCGTCCCGGTATGTACCTAACACAGTCCCGTGAAGCAAGTCCTCATTCTCTTCACAGACTGGGAGCAGACTTCGCTGAAACCCTACATCGAATTTCTGGACCGACACGTTAAGAGTATTATGAACGAAGTCAGGCAAGAGAAGCTGAAATTTGGTCAGTACTCTTTATTTTGCTGATGGTGCCCGGTTTGATTTACGACAGGTGATACTTCTTGGTAATTCCTGGTTGAGTGCGAAGTAACCAGAGATGGATTATACCATATTTAAAAATGACACCAGAAACGTGCGTAATACTAAAGTAAAGGGTTGAAAATCGGCGACCAAAGAAAAAATACCTAGGCATAAATCGGACTCTAGACGAAAACAACTGCCCACAGTAAATTATCGCTGAGATACAGTAACTTATCTGGAAATCTTGCGGAATCTAGATTGTAGAAAGCATACTCGATTGCATAATGTCAATCCAAGAAGTTCATTTCATTGAAAAAAAAGGGAAAGCGAGGTCACGTATCAATCATTCCCTCTAGTTCCGACTCCAACCAATAAAGTAAAACCTTGCTGGAAGTAGGATCCGTCCTGAAAAAATCGAGGACACGTTGTCCGATTGTTTCAGCGCACTCCTCTGCTCGAGAGAAACCACTCAAACAACCTTTACGGTAGTCCTCTCCCGATATACCTAAGATCGTGGAGACGGAAGATGTGTTAGGATCACCAAATGCATTAAGAATGAGAGGAAGAGCAATGAGGAAGGGTATGTCGGTCGTCAGATTGCCCAAATGTCTCGCGGTATCTGAGAAATCGGAAATTTCCATATTCTCTGGCCCAGCTTTAATGGCCTGAAGGAGATCGGGAAGGGTCCGCAGGCCTTCAAAGGCTTCGTCCACGGCCTCGCGAGCTTGTCCATCGCAGGGCCTAGGAAGTCCGAAGAGAATATCATACAGAGCCTTGCAGTCAAGTGCGGGAGTCGCATGAACAGAGACAGCAGGGGGGGAAGGTGGGCGAGAAGGTGGTAATTTAATCGAAAAACGAGTCGGAGGTGGAGTGAGAGGAGGAGTCGAGGCCTGATATTTTTTAAAAGATGACTCTGGCGTTACTGGTGTTGATGGATTGATACCACTGCGATGTGAAAAAGCGACTAAGGCTTTCCACAGGATAGAGATCAGAAGACTGGCCAAGGGTGCTTGGGAGACGGAGGAAGTCGTACACGCCGTCAGAACTTTGCCATAGGATGGCATCAAAGTTTGCAAAGCAACAATTGACGGGTGATAGATGATGTGAATCTTATTATTCCCCGGGACGGGCTTTGGAAGAAGGGTGGTATTGGGAGTCTCTAGAGCCTCCACGAGGGGGATCAACACGCTACGGATCGCACCGATAAGGGGATTAATGACCCGCTTGATAAGGGAGGCTAAACCATCCCTTGCCGGTCTTAGCCCGTCGCCTCTGCTATCCACATCGAGGCCGAGTGCCATCTCATCAAAGACATGCAAAAGTTCCTCGCAGAATTTGGACACGGCGAGTGTATGAGCTTGAACCGGATTCGGGAACAAAAACTGGTTTGATATGGTCGGAACGGCCAAGAAAGCCTGAGACGCTACGAGTGGGAGAAGCAGATTGGACAAGTTTGTCAACAAGACGCTCAGCGGTTTCTGAAGAGAACGCAAGACAGTCCTGTATAAGTGCGAGTTATCGTGAACAGCATTAAGCTCTCTGAAAGATAAATTAACATCGCAGACAAAGAAAAGGTATCAGCGACGACTCACGAGGCGATTACACTGCCTAAAGCAAGTCCGCGACCCGCTGGAATTGGTTTCTTGCCAGAAACCAAGTCATTGGCAGTAGGAGGACCTACTGGTTGAGCCAGGGCCCTCGTCACAGCCTCACTCAACTTCAGGCCAAGCATTTCGAGATAGGATGCGTCTTGGGGAACAGGGGCTGGCGGTGGTGGCGGCGGCACTATAGTCGGCAGAGAGGGTTGACGCATGAAATTACCAAGGGATAATTTCGAACCGCGAAAAGTTCCTATACCATGACTCGACTCGGGTCTCGCAGGTACGGCTGTTTGTGCTGGTGATAACGGGGTAGACGGGCGGAGAAAGGGGGGAGTCTTGAGAACGTTCATCGCAATGAATGTCTGTTTAATTGAGAAGCCTTGTCTTCCTTCTGTGTATTTCTAATTTGTTTGAGATCTGGGTTGGAGCCTGAGCAACTATCGTCAAGGTGCTGCGAGTCCTCAACAGGTTCCAATAGTACAGGGCAATTATCCCATAGGATATAAACCCAAATTAAAAAGAGTCTGAGAACCAGCACGCAAGCAGGCTCTAGGGCGGTCTGTCTGTGTCGAGGAGAGCGCAAGCTGGTGGTCCGAACAGAATGTTGTTAATCTGGTGTGTCAATCTGCAAATATATTGGCATTGAACGTCATTGTGAACGATGTTGAACTCACCGAGGAAGGGGCAGAATCATAAGTCTGTGGAAGTGCTCGAAACCGAGGGGGTCAGAAAGAAAAAGGACAATCCGGCCAGTAAATTGTATTCCGTGTTACGTAAGATTTTGTTTCCCACAGCAGATAATCGGCACCTTTAAGCTTTCTACGAGATCTCATCATAATCATGACTGGATTGCATGGAAGTTGAAAGGCCTAACATTTCACGGAAGTTTCGCATGACTTCTGCCTTTGTCTGTATGAACACCGTGACTGTAATCGTGTTTTAGTATTCCCTTCTTGGTGTTATCTTACAACGAGGAGTTCGCACTTTATGTATTAAGCATCACCTGCACCTTTGCCCCTAGTAGCGCATCGGCACACCGCAACCTCCACAAGCATGAGTCTTCTTCGGATTCTCGAAGACGTAAGGCAATCGCATTGGCGCGCAATAAATCATTCCTCGTCTCTTCCGTTACCATTAATACTTTGACTTCGCCTTGGCAATAAAATCAGTCCACGGAATCAAGGTTGCACGACGGAGTCTAACCTTCAAAAGGAGGCACATCGGAAGCAACCACGCGCAATCGATGGGTTTCATCAAAACGTTGGAGACGCCTCATTGTTGCATCAATAGAGTTATTGCACCACCCTCGCAAATCACACAGGCCTTCAAATGAAGTCCAGATCTCAACAAAATCCGTACCCAATTCGGAGACTGTCGTGAACGCCTCAAGTGATTCTATCTGAAAAGGAGATTCAAGTGAGATGAGATCCGCCCGTGAAGTCTAGTGATAGTTCCGCCTTTGTTAGCAACGGTTGACCTGACGAAACCAGTGTCGCCTACCTGTAAATCTATGAGAGAGGGAAATTCTGGATGGACAACAGGACTGGGGTCAACAACATCAACATGCATGTCCTCTAATCCAGCCGTCAATGCCAGTTGACCCGGGGTCATCGACGGCGACCCCAGATGCGATTGTAAATAGCTGGATACGCTATTTTGCGAACTCGATGCTCGACGAGTTAATCGGGGACCAACTTGAGGTGGGTCGTACGCAGCATACCGCAATTCGCTTGTTGGCCGCTGCGATCGAGAAAGAACAGGGGATTGACTTGTCGTAGGGGGATGGCGCTCTAGTAATGACTGGAGAAAGTCTGGCAACTAAACAAAATGAGTCAGCAGAAGGCACACGCAGCAGAGAATTTTGGGTACAGATGACGAAGATGCCTCCTGTATAATCTGCAAGAGTTCTTCTTTCTTCTTAGAGTACTCGGTAAATTGTGCACAACGCTAAGGGAAGTATTACAATATGACTAGTAGAATTGAGAGAAAAAACCTACAGTTCGAACAACTTGACTTGCGATTCTGGATATATCTTTGATAGCGTCTCTAACGTCGGATGGAATCTCGTCGCATTGAGCACTGACCCGAATCATGGCGAGGATGCATGGCTCTTGGACGATGGCTACGGCTCGGAAATTAGAAATGTTTGTAACCTCAAAAATTGGGTGAACACACATGCGCAAGTCCTCAGCTTCGATGCCAGTCCAGATAATAATGATTGAGAAGGAATCGCAGACAGGGTATAAAAATATTCAGTAATCAAAGCTGTCGCAATGACCACCAAGGTGGGGGGCGAAAGGGAATCCTTTTCAATCAGCATGCGCACAAAATGGTCCACAGCGGATGCCACGAAGTCACTTTTTACTACAATGAAGTCAGCTCAAGAGGGGATTAATACCAAATCTTAGATCTCTCACAGGAAACACGGAGGTCTCTGAGGACGGTCTCCACAATTTGCTTTGATACTCGAGGCTTAGTGGTAGACTCGTCCACATTCTTAATCATCTCCAAAACTCGGGATGCATATTTTGAGCCATCCTCGTTATATTGGACCAGGATGAGGTCAAGTAAAACCGTAGCAGTCCTAGAGTCCGCCGGGTTTTTGATTAATAATTCTGTGGTAAATGTCGTGTGCATGTCTAGTAGAGAAGAGTCGACGCGTTTTATAAGTTTCATTGTCTGAAAGTCCTTGTCAGTACTGTTTACTATTCCCTTGAATGAGATGCTTGCCTTCCTACGGATGGTCTCGTCTGAGACGTTCAGCATCTGCATTATCTTGTCAAAAGCCTCTTCCTGCAAAATCGGGGGCCGATCTGGGGACGCTTCCGCCCAGTTAGCGACGTCTACGCATTCGAGGCAAGACAGAAACAAGTAAATTTCGTTCATTGATGTGGACAACAAGAAATGCCCGACTGCTCTAACAGCGGGGGTCCTGGCCAAATCGTCCCCTGCCGCAAAAGCATTAGAATCCAGAAGGCTCAACGTCTTGAAGATGTCCAATATCAATGCATTGGACCGAAGTTTTCGGTCCGGGTTATTCTGAAGGAGTTCAAATAAAATGGGAATGTTGGTATCCGTTACCCTGTCACAAAGATGAGAAATGCAATAACGAGACAAAATATAACCTGCCCCATGGACTGCATTGTCTTGAGTGCCTCGATAACCAAACCAAGATTTGAGGAGTCGATTAGTGATGATTCAGTCGCAAATATCTGGTTTGCTTTTCTCTTCCCCTTCGAACGAATTGGCTCATCCTTTGTTGTGTCAAAACCTCTTCTGAACGGTAAGGGACCATAACTGACCTGGGGCAGGTGGTCACGTATAAGCGTCAAAGCAGCCCTGACCACTGAATTATCTAAATCCTCCAACATCCTGATGATGGTAACCCCAATTCGGTCCATCAAAGCGGGTTCGTATTCGGACAAAACACGAAAGGTGAACAAAGTTCGTCTCTTCACAAACGCACTGATGTCACGAAATTTTGAAACACTCTTTTAGGCGACATAGTAGCGGATAGAGGTACCAATTGCGACCCACTTATCATGCAACAACAATTCATGGAGACGGGCTTGAATAGCTGGGATGACGATTTCACTGGGAGAGGCGATGAGGTTGTCCAACGCCATACACATACGTGGAACGTCATCACTTTCCAAGTCCTGTCATGACAAATAATGAATCAAGGCAACAATAAACATAATCATCACCCACTTTCCGTATTGTATTCACCAGCATCAAACAAAGTTCGTGGTCCTTGGGCAACAGCTCTGAACAGAAGAGATAGCCTGCGTAATTCCAATTAGGTCAGACGTATTGATGTAGGATTAACATCCAAACGAACCTATTCGTTTGTCTTCCAACCTCTTGCCCGCCTCTACGAGATTGATGGCATGGGGAATTGCGAAGTCACAAGCGTCTGTTGCAAGGAATCCCGGAGTTACTGCTGACACGCAGTATAACAAGATGATGAGGTATTCTTTGCACTTGTCCTGAATATAATTCACTTGTTTGAAAAGCGAGGAAAAAGTTCAATGACTGACTGTTGAAATATTTGGATATGCGAATTTATCCTTCAACGTTTTGATTTCCAGAAATATATGCTGGTCCGCTGTTTGTGTGGTATCCGCCGTCTCTACCTTTCGTACAATAGCATAGTGAGCTCTGCTTATGGCACCAGACGAGTGAAATGGTACATCCATGATTCTGTTGGTCCATGCGAAGGCTAAAGAACATGTCAGCGCCAGTGGCGTGTATCAGTAAATTTCTATATTTGGTTTATGCGCCCGGGTAATTCCGACCAAGTGCTTTCAGCAAGTTCCGGCGACGAAACGACGCAAACGTTGCCCTTACAATTACATAAATTAATCTGAATTCATTGTGCCAATCACCGTTATCTTTTTAGCCTGTTGTTTTCGTGAATTTTATGTCCAACCTAAACAAGTACGGACATCACGGATGATTGGCACATCGAATGATCAATCAAGGACTCCCGTAACCAAATATTGGAAGATGGAATAATTTGTTGTAGTCGGAATTCAGACGGCTGGCAAACCATCAGCAAAATTTACATCAATCTCGAGGGAATTATTGGCTTGAAAGGCTGACTAGGTCCCCGTAGCACAGTTTCCATCTGCTTTATATCACAGCTGTGATCACAAATTCGAAATTCGGTGATTCATGACTTGAGTGCCAAGCTGTGCATACTGGTGCAGAATTCAGATTTAACTGCAATGAAACGGTGGGATGGCTTAAGCAATTACTGTTTCCGACAAATGGCAAGATAGACCTTTCAAATCCATGGTAACACCTTTCACACTTGATTACAACAAGTACTCGCGAGTCACGACAACATGACGACTCGGAAAAGTTTCCACCATCCTGGTGACAATGAACACAGATCAGTCATAAATCCTACCACCAGCCCAGACTGCACCAATCTTCTCATTAAACACCAGGTGTTATCCCACTAGTCCACTGGGCCACCGCTTCAGCACGCTCATGCAGCATCTGCTTTCTCCCTTGCTCTGCCAGGAATCGATCAAAGCGATACGTGGGGTACGGAGGCTCGACTCCGTCATAATCCTCAAATTCGAATTCCTCATCAGAGTCGTCGTCGCTCGTCTTGAAAGGATAAACAGAGAAATAGATGCCAGGCAACTCTTTGTAATCTTGCGTGGCAAATCGCTTGGCGACGCACTGCAGGTAGTGCCAATCAAATACGCCCTTTGGCGGTAAAGTCTCAGAGCCAGCATGCACTGAAAGAGTCACCGGGTACGAGTGAAGACGGGGTAAGTTGGAAATGGTAAACAAGGGAATCCCACTACCGTCGAACGATATATCCTGCCCCGCGACGTCAAAATTGTGAAGAGTGTAAGAATCACCCTAGTGACAGTGGAAAGGTTGAGTATATGATAGAATTGCTGAACACTCACTGTATTGTGGTAGAAACCCAAAATATACTGATCTACACGCTCGCTCAACGAACAAAAGAGGAGAACTCCGATCATTGGATGGAACTTGTGAACGTGAATGGCCGCCTGCTCTCCAACGAACTGTGCCACAACTGCTTTTGCACCATCGGTGCCCATACGTTTCGGGATAAGATGAGACGCAACGAGCGACGATGGTGCACTAGTCGCCACGCATGTGTCACCATCGCGTTCTGTTACAAGTTGACAGAAAGTGGATGAATTAGATTTGGATCCCGAGGAGGTTTTTGAATGAGATTGGCGGCTACTAAGTCGAGATAGGACGACAGGGACGCTCGACTCGAATTGGTAAACCCCCGGAAGTAATGGGTCACCTGGGTGGACCTGTCTCCAGTCGGTTCCTTTGTCCCTGCCCAACCAATCCTCCGCCGTGCCCTCTGTGTGGGTATAAACTTGACCAACGCCCATAGGGGAACAGATCATATGGGCAAGCCTAATAACCCAATTGACTGTGGTACCAGCATAACGCCCAATGTCTTGCATCGTGCCCTTGATTAGGTACAAATGCCCAGTTGTCGGGTTCCCGCCGTCTGTTGGAATCGCCTGTAGGAGGTCTCGGCGAACTCGGATGTAAATGTGGGTCTCCTTTATGCTTTGAGATTCAGGTTTCATTTCAACGTTAGGAATGATGCCATCACTTTCAGAGTCGACTCACATCTTTGTTATGACCAAGGCATTTTGAACACAAATTCGACTTTCTCGTTCTCTTGAGATGTCTACTTCTGTCGCTCATTCATTCAACAAACTCCTCAATCAACCCAAGTCGACCACAAAATCGAGAGCAAATAGAGATGTTGATGATTCGGTGAAAAGATTGCGCCGCATGATCTTAGTGGAAGGGATCCCATCCGCCTCGGTGTGTCTATCTATCAATGAATTGTATTCATTGATCCTCAGGAAGGAACAGGACCCCACCCTTCGGCCTCGGATATGGAAAATCTTGCTCCGAGTGAATGAGCTACCTTCCGACACGTATCTAAATTACGTTTCTCGCGGCCCATGTCAAGTGCGGGAAAAAATAAGGAACGATACTTTTCGGTATGAAAACTGTTTACTTCAGATTTCACCTTATTTCTGTTCAGCACTCTAGCTACAGACAAGGGCTTTAAGGAACGTGTTCGTGAAGATATGTTGGTTCGCCTTTTAGACGCGTTTGTTTGGAGAAGTTATGGTAAATCCTTGCTCTCTGCTGGAAGGCCAATTCACCTATGCTCTTCTTAGAAAGGCCTGACGATGACCGGTTTGGATTTACCTACGTTCAAGGGATGAATGTTCTGGCTGCTCCCTTCCTTTACACCATGCCCTCTGAGATAGAGGCCTTCTTTTGTTTCGCGAAATTCATTGAAGAAGCTTGTCCCCTATATGTACAACCGACACTTGAAGGGGTGCATCGAGGTCTGAAGGTGAGCCCATTAAAAGTTACAAAGAATTTCATAGCTCAAATTATCAGCTATTGGATCGATGTCTGGAATATGTGGATCCTGGCCTCTATGTTTACTTGCGTTCGAAGAATCTGTCAGCCGAAATTTATGCCTTTCCTTGTAAGTTCACACCTCGAGTCAGGGACACTGAAGAATCAATCATTTTTACAGCTGTTTTGACACTTTGCGCTTGCACGCCCCCTCTGGATCAAGTGCTTAAATTATGGGATTTCCTTCTGGCCTTCGGTGTTCACCTGAACGTTCTCTGCGTAATCGCTCAACTTCTGTTAATGAGGGACGATGTGATGGCTTCGTTGAGGTTAGTCTTTCGTATTGTCATTGAAGTTAACATGGGATTTATGAAAACCTCAGTCCTATGAAACTTCTTCGGACATTCCCTCCTCTTGACGCCCCATCAGTCATCGGGATAGCCGTCACTCTTGTTAGAGATCTCCCAACAGAGTTATATAGCGAACTTGTTAAGCATCCTTTTGAAACCCCTTATTAACGATGGTCAATGATGATACGTACTTTAATGCTCTTACTTCTTCACGGTTCGTACAGTTTATTTAAACAACATAGAATGTAGTTGTATCATTATCGGTTGCAAAATACAAATTGATCATCGTCGTAATATAAGTTAAGCTGTAGTCGATCGCATGTCTGACGTTCTGGTCAATGTCATATTGAGTTGACTATCCTCGCCCTCGCACAATTCATCGCAATCAATTATGCCCCCACAGCATTCACCACTACTCGACAAAGGGTCAAACATTGTCGTTGTTGGACTTGAAGGGGAAGTAAACGGAGGGTGAGAATCATCGACATAAAGCTCCTTCCTACTCCTCGAAATCGTGTCGTTATGAGAGGGTGGTCCAATTTGTTGTGTCGCGAAGTCTGAAAGGTAAGTCGAAGACGGAGGGTGATTCAATTGAGGCGATGTGACTTCGCGACCATTTTGCGTATTAGGGAAAACGAGCTGATTGAATTTCACGAGTGCATCTTTTGCTGAGGAGAGATGATGCATCAGCTCTGAGGAAGCTGCGGCCTGTGTGAGCGCGTCAGTTTGCCCAGATGAACGACACGTAAGATAGGCCACCCACAGTCTCTGGCATCAATACTGCTGGATTAACGAGGCGTTCTTGAGCATCTGCAAGCTCTTTACGCAGTTGAACGTTCTCCTCTTCTACCTTGCGGCATCGTTCCTCTAAATTTGTAATGTACAGTGCCCTGCGAGCGCGATAATCTCTTTGCTGGACAAGATTACGAGTTGGTGGAATAGTCAAGTCCTTTTTGCGTCCTCTTGCCATGAGGAACGAGGGAGTGACGAAGGGCTTTATTAATACAGATAACGGGACATGGAGGTGGATATGTCGAAGTTAGCACCACGGATTGTGCAAAATGTCGCAAATCAAAATCACATTCAAAATCACGCACGTGTGATACTTCCTCATATGGTAATCGTTGCCATAAAAACATTCTTATTTTTTAAGCTACCACACTTTTCCTTCAAGTGGCAGTCTTGATCAAATGAATCTATACAAAAAACATATTCTCGTGGCCGGCTTCATAGCTTACTATGCTGTCTTTCTGTGATAGCGTCCCATGTTGCAGTATCATGATATGAATCTTCCCCATTTCAGTCCTTTTCACGGTTAGTGTTTCCCAACCTGCAGGACCTAGGCTACCAGAATTTATTATCAATCAGGGTACAAAGGCTTCTTACACAATGCATTATGCGCGCCACTGCGTTCGGCTGCGTATTGGCCGTAACTTCCATCCTGACAAACTGCGACATGTTTAGTCTCTTCGTAAGGATTCCCGAGACACCCTTAAATACGCGCGTTGTCTTCCCTGCGGTTCTTGATGACCGTCAAGGTGTTTTGGGTCAACTTTGTATCGAACGTCTCTGGTGTATTCGTGCCGAGTCCGGAGTTCTAAGGCAAAGTAAGAAGGTTGCAACTCCGCTGCGGCCCGACAACCTTCTGGCCATGTCCACACAGCAACCTGACTTGGACTTTGCCTCTGTCGTCCGCGTTGCGGCCCACCTCCCAAACTGGTCACAGATCGGCGAGGACGATGATCCCTTAGTCCAATTACATTCAAAATTCTGGGGAAAAACCCTGACATGTGAAGATCCTGAGCCGAGCAAAGCCGCCAAAAGCGAGCTTACGGACGTAGACAAGGGCATGAGGGTGGACGACCAAGTTGATGACGATTTCATTCCAGGCTGTGCTATCCTCAATATTGGCATCGACGATCTCCCATTCCAAAAGATTTGGATCCGGGCAGATTACATCCGGATATACGACTACATCGAGAATCGTGAAACCCCATCCCGACTCACCAATCTCCTGCCACCGGCAGCCGTCGTCACCGGGCACCCTGGCACTGGTGAGTTCTTTTTGTCGATTTGGAACACTCCTACTCATATATACATGCGAAGGGAAAAGTGTATGGGTGTATTATGCCTTGTGCCGACGCCTCGTTGAAAGGAAGCCGGTCATCTGGTATCGCGACCAGGTTTGCTATCTGTTTTTAAAAGAAGGCGTCTTCGTAGCCCCTCCTGATTTCCCTTCTTCTTATTTCCGGATTTTCGTTTGGACCCTCGTGGATTCCGATGAGAACAAGGAAGGCGCTCCACCTCGTCTCCTCACACCTGGAACCAGACTTTATGTGATATATGTCACATCTCCACGCAAAGAACGGTGGGCGCGAATGAATAAGACTGTTCGGGACGTTAGAATCATTATGAATCCTTGGAGAAGAAAGGAGATAAATAATGCGTGAGTATCTTGCCAACTGTGGTATGCGTCAAACTTATTCAAATTACTAGAGCATCCATTTATCAAATTTCTGACGCTGACCGCCAACGTATCAACCTCCTCTATGAACGACTTGGGCCAACCCCTAAGCTGACCATAGACTTCTTCCATGAATTGGATTCTCTCATACAATTTGAAAATGACGTTCAAAATGAAATAAAAGGCCTTACATCCGAGTCGCTCGAAAGAATATTTGACGACTCCAACTCTCTTAAAATGGACCAACTCTCTCATAAAATTTGCCTCCTCAGCCGTAATAATCTGGAAAATGTGGCCAGCCTACCGATTGTGGGTCCCATTACTTCATACGTCCATTCGAGACTCGTGTGCCGACTTCGTACTGTCGAACGACGCGAACAAGTACGCTTGTACAAGCGGTTTGCGAAGACATCTGATTCTAGGGCACTGGCTGGTATAGCCTTCGAGGCTGCAGGTCAAGCCATGCTCCAGGATGGGATGGATCTACAACTCGTTCCGATGTGGCACCACCCCGCGACAAAGCGTATTCCTCTACCTCCCTGGCACTCGAGTCACGTTCTGCAGCATGTTGCACAATTGGAACAACTTCGCCAGAATGCTTTGGGGAAAACGCTAAGTCTCGAAGTTCGGCCGTCCAGGATCCTCGAATACACAGACAACGGACCGTTGTCCATCGAGGCTAACGTCTTCTACCTCCCTGAGATGTCGAATCAAGTTGCTTTCGATGCCTTTATCTTGCTGAATGGGATCCTCTATCTTTTTCAATTCACGATCGGCGACCACCACGACTTTAAACCGGGTCTCAAAAATTTCTTTGCTACATGTAACGGTATTCCAGCTATGGAACACTGGCGATTAGTTTTCCTAATCCCACCGAACCACACTTTAGTTGCTCCTCAACCGTGGTTCCTCGACATTCGTGCCATACGTTTCTATTCAGCGATAGTAGCTCTCTAGTATGCATTTAATCTATTTCTTGTCAATGGCTCCTGTCCGACTCTTATGTGTTAGACCGACAGGTTGGAAGTAGGTTGTTTCGGTGAGGAATTGGGAGACCTGGCTCTAACTTCTGGACCTTCTGCGATTTCATCTTGAGAGTCACTCTTGGTGTGGATCTTTGAGTAGGGGTGGGAGTGGCGTCTACGTATTCGTGGGAGAGGGCGGAGGCGGATGGGTTGGAGGAGACTAACAAAGTTTGAGCACTAGGAGGTTACAGCAGCCTGCTGAATGCGGGACAATGAGATGGAGAAGCCGCCATGCAAAACCTCATCTCAACTCCATTATCATGGACAGAATTGCATCAATTTCGGTTGATTTCTATATGCACAACGTAAAGTCTGATTCAAACGGTCATTTATTCCGGTTACACATTGAGAAGTGGGATAGCACGCCGCCTGCGTTTGGCAAGACCTTTGAAAGGGCGGTTCACTCCAAAAAAATACATATATCGACACTAAAATTTAAACTCACCTCCCACCGCTTTCTTCCACGTTTTCCCCCACAGCATCTTACATACATGATTCCGCTATATGGTAAGGCCCATAAATACCTCCATCATGACTGTGTACATCCCCAAACTCGCTTCAGCAACATTTGGAGTAATTCAGCTCGTTTCGGCGTCTCGTACACGCACGCAACACCTATACTACCAATGTCGCATTTATCAAGATTGGTTTCATCGTGTCCTTCATGAGGCTCTCTCTGAGCTTCGGAGCGAATCGTGCCCAAAGGATATGCAGAGACATCTTCACGTCTATCAACCACGAGCATTCCGCGTGTGAGCTCGCCCGTCCTGATAATGGTCAGTGATCAAGAGATTTTATGATAATCCGGTATGTACCGCTCAATATCGAAGATGCGGGCATGAGCTTTCCAGCCATTTGCAGAGGTCATTGCTTCGTGATCTTGGAATGGGGGATTTTCTATAGCACACCAAACGGCGACGATGTCATGCAGTTCCATGCCGTCTTTGCCAAATTGAAGCATATTCTCTCGTGTCTTCTCGAGGAATGAACTCGTAAAGTGAACTAACGGAGTCTTGTTAAATGGTCTTGATGGTGTTGAGGTATCGGAGAATGTCGGATCCACAATGTCCCTGTACAATGGAAATGAGAGCTCGTGCGGCGTGGTTATGTCAAGGGGAAGCATAATAAAGCGATCCCGTGGCAGGCCTTTGAGTAAATGGCTGGTTATCAACAGTTCTTTGACTGCATATGGGTCGGCAAAATAATTGACTAGAAATGAATGACTATCAGCGATTTGAACTTTAAGCGTTGGATCAGCTTACATTCTGCCACGGGACTGGTATTGCCTGGGACATCGAGGGCACCACCCATTGATATGACACGTCCGATGCGCTCAGTGATCAACCGACTTTCTTTTCGCATCATCAAGGCTAGATTAGTCAAAGGACCCAGAGCGATATAAGCTATACTCCTCGACGGGTAAGATCGAAGGATATCAATCACAACGTCGACGCCAGGTTTTGTCGATATTTCCAAGTATTGGCTTGCATCAAATCCCGGCTGTAGCGATAGTTCCGGGTGTCGATGGGTGATATCCCCCAACCCATCACTGAAAAATATGTAAGTGTTTTTAAGTAAGAAGGGGAATCATAGCGCAAACTACTATACCTTCCATGAAAGTATCGAGCATAGTGGGTCCCGCCCTCGAGTGGACCAGAGGCGCCATATGCTAAAATTGGTTTCTTATCCCTACTAAAATTCTTGAACCTGTCCTGGTCGGATGGGGATTGCTGTAGGTGAAGATGGATAGCCTGATAGGCTTTAATGATATTGAGGCTACAAACGACTCAGTCATTAGCTGCGGATATTTGCTCCAATGAACTTGCTGTGCCGAATCGACATCACTATTTCCTAGTTCAGAGAAAATTACAGCCGATCTGCGAGCCGTAACTGTGGTTCTCTTACCATAACTAGCAATATATGCCAAAATCTCTAATTCCGGAGATGCGATTGCCAACAAACTGTCAAACCCTGAGCATTTTTCAGCCCACTGACTCATTGGTGATGGCGAACTTGCATTGCTATTATGTCGTCAACTCCTGGATCTGTATCGACTAGAAAATGCTTGTAGTTGCAATAGTTTTAAAGCACATTTAATGCATACTGATGACAGGTATTCGTTTGGACGACATAAATGGAAAGTGAACCAGTAAAAATGTAGCACTACTAGTAATACTAGTAGTACTAATGGGGTTTGCCGTGAACTATACAGCTGCGTCACTGTGGCTAAGCAAAGCGTGACCGTGACTGCAATGATCTCCAACGTTTTGTAAACCAAACTCATTCACCACAAAATGTCTGAATCGTTGAGATTCCTCGGTTCGTTGGAGGGGCACAAGGGGTCGGTTACTGCTATTGCCACCTCTTCTGAAAACCCGGATATGATCTTGACCGCTTCGCGAGGTAGTATCGCCTTCTTTCTTGATATTGGGGTGATCTAAAGCAAATAAAACAGACAAGACCATCATTGTCTGGCAATTGACCCGCGACGAGGACTCATATGGATATCCTAAAAGAATTCTACACGGCCACAATCACTTCGTTTCCGATGTTGTCATCTCATCCGATGGTCAATTCGCCCTATCTTCTTCATGGGATCACACACTTCGCCTATGGGACCTTAATACTGGAGTGACCACTCGTCGTTTCGTTGGTCATACTTCCGATGTCCTATCTGTCAGCTTCAGTGCAGACAACCGACAAATTGTCTCTGGTTCCCGTGACAAGACTATCAAGCTCTGGAATACGCTCGGGGAGTGCAAGTACGATATCAAGGAAGAAGGACACACAGAATGGTTCGTGTGCTCCAGTTTAAGATACATATAGGTACTTATCATTATCCACTATAGGGTTTCTTGTGTGCGATTTAGCCCGAACGTCATGAACCCTGTTATTGTCTCCTGCGGTTGGGATAAAGTGGTCAAGGTAAGCAGTATTGGCGATCCACCGACAGCTTTTCTTTTCTGTCGCGTTTGATGTTATTCTATTTATATTTGCTACTTCAGAGAGCTCACGCTCTATGAGACCATTTTTTCCACCAAGATCTCTGACGCATATCAATTATACCAGCACAATGGATGTTTACTAATTTTCTCTTTTCACGTAGGTTTGGGAACTCTCAAAGTTCAAACTAAAGACCAATCACTACGGACATACCGGCTTTATCAACACCGTCTCGGTATCCCCTGACGGGTCACTGGCAGCTTCAGGTGGTAAGGACGGTATCACCATGCTCTGGGATCTGAATGAAGGCAAACACCTATATTCGCTCGAGGCGGGTAACATTGTTAATGCCCTTGTATTCTCCCCGAATCGTTACTGGCTGTGTGCTGCCACTGCCAGCTGCGTCAAAATATTCGATCTCGAGAGCAAGTACGTATACGCAATCAAAATCGAAGTACAGACTCTCATCTTCCTTTAATCAGGTCGATTGTTGATGAACTCAAGCCCACTTACACCAATATTTCTGAAAAAGCTAGGCAACCCGAGTGCACGTCCATCGCTTGGTCAGCAGATGGTCAGACGCTGTTCGCTGGATTCACTGATAACATACTCCGTGTCTGGACTGTCACCCCATAAAAGATTTCGTATCACACTCTTTATCCGCAAATGACAAAAAAATGTCTAAAATTAGTCTTCATTTTGAGATTATGGCTTCGGCTAGATTCCTTGCCCTTTCATCTGCGTCCCAACGATCCAATCCGTTAAAGTCAATTTTTAGCCCTTGCTGCGTCATGCTAAATTGCAATTCGCATATATGAGAAGCTCGTGCCCGCCAACTGTCTCCGCTACAATATTCGGATGAACATTTCTACTATTGGAAGACATTTCAAAGCGACTTACGTTGCGGTACCGTAAAAGTCGCCAGCTTGGCTCACAACCCGAACACACTCGTCTGAATTGGATCGCGAATCATATATCCACAACTGCTTGCCTGAATATATTTCTTGCCAGCCTCCTTGGTCGATCAAAGGGTTCTGATGTGAGGGCTTGAACTTTCCCGTTGGCCGTGGTGCCCTTCGAATATCCACATCGTTGAAAAGACGAAGGGCTGTAAGGTTTGAAATGCCGATGAGTCTGAGTCTGTCGGGCTGTTCTGTTGGATCCACGATTTTGAGAATGTCGACGACTTCTTCAGATGAGTCTGAATCTGGATCTTCTTCTACTGGCATGCTGCTATTGTCTTCGGGTTTTGCAAGGCTCTTCAATTCGGATAAAAGCTCTTCTTGCGACGCCTGCACCTTTTGACTGAACCTATTCCAGGCATCATCGTTTGTGAAGTCAGTGCGGATAATCACACCAAGTCCGTCGTCTTCTACGATGTTATCAAAAGGATCAGGGTCTGAAGGAGGTTGCTAAAAGAGTATATCAGACCAGAGTCTAATCGGAGATGGGAAAAGGCGAAGACCATGGCCATCCCGTCGTATCCCAACATCTCCACGTCCTCTGCAATTATCTCGTTCCAAGAATCGTAAAGGACACGCAGTATGCATGCACGGCGACCCTCGTCTAAATGATTTATTTTTGCCACTTCATATCGTCGCTGCGAAATTGTAAGCGTTCAAGGGGTTGGGAATTAATGAATTTGAATCGAACCGCAAGTGCACGCTTGAGTTTATCATGAACCATAGGTCAACGAGAGACGTTGAAAGGAAATTGATCCGGATTCAAGGATGGGGATTTCCGATCATCTCAGGCCTCCGTTGACTGAAACCTCTGTATACTGCTCGTCCATCTCGGACCAAACCACTCCTCCACAGAGGTTCTCCGGACCCTTGCAGGCGCTCAAATAATTAGCTACCGCGTTACTCCAGACGAGAAATGGCTCATTGGCATTGGCATTTCCGGGATCACGGCCAACCCTGGTGCCTTCAAGGTCAAAGGGTAAGGATTTTCACCTGCTCGAGAATGGAAATGGAGAAAGTGGCAGTCTTGCTGGTATCGGAGTGAACCTGTGCAATGACATTGTGACTCTTTAAGCTTTAAGTTTTAAGCTTTATAACGGGGACAATAGCACGCTGCTGAATAGCCGAAGGAAGTTCAAAATCTTGAAAGAAGAATAAATTCCAAGCATGTGGCAAATACAGATTCACTCACCCATTCCACGAAGGAGCTCTGCCTTCGATTCCATGTTATTGAAGCTATGATGAAGTGCTCGATCTCAGCAAAGGTTCAATGAGACTTGCAACTCAGTTGTTGTCAATGATGACCTACATCAGCAAACCGCATAATACGTTACTTCGCAAAACTTAGTTAACAAAGGTCACATTGTCTCGAAAGTTTGTAGTCCACCAAGCATAGCAATAATTTAACATCGAAAATAAATAAAGTAAATTTTA
>Ga0307507_10004174_pt1 | contig 26181 bp, 27 predicted proteins | sample 7_EM_MG_FD_207223 | JGI IMG/M metagenome (GOLD analysis project Ga0307507, IMG submission 207223) | Populus trichocarpa ectomycorrhiza microbial communities from riparian zone in the Pacific Northwest, United States - 7_EM | ecosystem: Host-associated > Plants > Roots > Unclassified | place...
CCATCCGGGCAAAGATGGAGAAGGAGCACGGCGTGCGACAAGACCGCCGTGAAGGGTATACCAACGATTGGGCAGCGGTAGCCGCTGAGCTGCAGAGTCAGGCATCCAGCCAGACTAGCAGATGGCCAGCCCACCAAAGCCAAACTCCCGGTGATTGGGTTGTGGTAGCCGCCGAGCTGCAGAGTCAACCATCCAGCCAGGCTACGCAACAGCCAGCCCACCGAATTCAAACTCCGAGCAGCCGGTGCATTGGGACCCCAGTGGGGCTGCAGGATAGTCAAAACGATTCGCAGGACACTGATTTGTCTTTTGATTTCCTCCAGACGTCAGCTGCCCGGGTTCTCGGATTTCTCGATTCTTCTCCGCCTAGCGCAGATGGTTCACGGGAGGGGACCCGGGAACTATCGTTGGACAGGACTGTGAGTCGTACTCCATCGCGACGCCTCTCGCTGAGCCTTGACAGAATAGAGCCAGCACAACAGGAGACAAGTGATAGTGAGTGGGGGGATGTAGAACAGGGGCGCAATGGGAGCGTTGGTGCGGGTAATTAAGAAATGATGTGTCGAATATGTCGCGTATGTGTGGGGTAGCTTAATTAATTAATACTATTTGTTTGACGGCGATGTGTTGATATGAGAACGTAAAGGGTAATCGGGGAGTTCGGAGTACGAGTAGTAGAATCAATGAAAGGGACACGCCACGGGGGCGTCTGGGCGATCATATAGTAAACGTCACGGGGTGACATCGGAAAGAAGAGGATAGAGCGTGCGCAAGATCGGGATTGTGTCAGGCAGAGTTGAGCTAGTTCCCCACGCGTCTGGGAGGCATCATGAGGGCATCCAGATATTACGTAGGAGCGCACAGATAGAATAGAAGAAGTCAAGCTACGATCAGGACACACAGCACGTAGAGAGGGTGAAATCAGGATAATGGTGCGCCGGCAGAGAGTGTCTGGAGGTAGAAGCCAAAGGAGGGAGATACCAGGACTAGAGAGCTCAGGATCATGGGATCCTGATGTGAGGCGTCGGAACGAGCGAAGCCCAGGTGCGGAAGATAAAGATCGGACGTCAGGACAGAAGACGCCAGGATCAGTGGTGATCAGGATGGAGCGGCGGATCATCAGGCGTCGCCCTGGTGCAGCAACCGAGAATCAGCGGTGTTCAGGACGCAAGAGCAAAGGACCAGGCGCAGTCAGGGCGCAGAGAACGTAGGGTCCGTGTCAGGATAGCGTCAGGGCGCGGCACATCAGGTGACGCTAAATCAGGACGCAATGTCAGATCGACGTTGCGTCCTGATTCGCGATTGACGTTATGTGCGCTAGGTGGGCCAGACGCATGGGGCGCCCCTGGCGCAGAGTATTATTTTTGCTGATGGAAGGTATCCGCAACGTCCTTTGAGGTCACATTTGTCGCTAAGCCAATAAAATATCTCATTTTTATAAAATGATCCACTACTACCATGATTTGGGTGGTAGGCACAGAGCTCCCAGAAGGATAAGGGGGTCAAGTTACCCTACCTTTGCGCACGAACCTCTAAAAAAGAGATAGCAACACCCCACTCCAGCCCCGACGTTGGGACAGTTCGTCGCCATACGTCACCTGGGAAGTTGCGTCCCGTCACCAAAGACCCCAGTAAAGAAGACCCTACTTGCAAGAGGGTACATCGCGGCCTATCGGAACAGTCTTGGACTTTTTTACCGGAGGTCACGGAGTCAACCCACACACCCTCCATAGTTATTAATAATATACTCGGATTGCAAATCACTCTTGAGGCATTGGCACGAGCAATGCGACCAAGGGGTTTCTGTCGACTGCTATCGAAGAAATCATTCCCTATAAGTCGGAAGTCATAAGGCGGAGTTTGAACGGTTGGATAAGAAGTATTGGCGCTTCAAAGTTAAGCCGACCGACAGATGTAGTCTGATATGTAAGACGTAAGCATATGATTACCCGGCATGAGAAATGTTGATCCCAACATGACCGGAAGAAACGACTGGTATCATACGAGCCAGGGTACATATACAGACTAAGTTCATAGAACTTAAAGAATGAGAGCAAGTAATTGGATGCAATTAACTTAGCTATGAATACAGTCAAAGTGGTGTGCGAAGTGTCAGGGTCCAACGGTGTTCGCACATTCATGAGAGTTCGCTAAAGTACAAAAGGTACTTAAGAACTATAGATGTATGAAGTACCCACGGAAAGGGTATAAGTAGCAGGCAAGAGCCCGGGTAGTTAGAAGATCATCAAGCAATGGAGGAGAGACCTTAACAATATATACACGTTAAACAAATATTTATCGTTTCACCTACTATACTTCCCACTTGAGTTTCGTCTCCCTAGAGGGATTCTCCGAATCACCAACCATCCGGCTTAGGATGTTCGTTAGTTCTTATAATATTACTACCCCCACACCAGTATATTGTCATCTCTACGTTACCGAGACAGACGAGCGATATCAACTACAAATACGAATCGCGACTCAATCAAAACTCATTTTATCACCAGAAGGATAAGAAACACTTTCCTACATCAAAAATGTCAAGGTCTAACCCCGAGGGAGCAGGACCAGATGCTATGGAGACAGACGAACTCTCTCAGTCCCAAGCTCCAACGGTGACATTGCAAGACACAAGGATAGCTAGATCGACCAAAAGCAGAAAATCTCCCGGCCTGCGACCCGGACTCTTCAAGCGAGCAGCGATGAGACGGTCCCAGTCTCCACAGTCTCGAGCACCAGCAGAACCGCCATTATCTCCGGAAATGTCCCGACAACTTGACCGCATCAACCGAAGTCTACACCTGTACGAGGACAACATAGTCCAAAGCATCCACCAGGAACACCTAGCGTTCCACTCCCTTCCACCCCGAATCCAACATTTGGTACGAGAACTGCGCAGAGGCAAAAAGGACATAATGACGGACGCCAGATACATAGGAACGGAGCTGGAACAAATAGATATCAGCATGGTACAGGTGGAAGCAGCAACAATGGGGCTGCAAGACGCGCTCAAGAGGGTTGGTGGAAGGATGGACGGACAAGATAGCCGTCAAACCCGACATGAAAAGGTTACATCACACCTCCACCAAACTATACAAGCGGAAGGGGCAGCCGCAATGGGCAGGGATGAACAGTTGGGACAGGAACTGCTAAACACAAAAGCCTAACATCAACGAGAACTACAGAACCACGCAAGAATACGCAACGCTATGATGGCCGAATTGGAGGCAAACAAAGAAGCCAGAGAAAGACAAGAGCGCCACATAACTGAGTTAACTGCGGCGGTTACCTCCTGGATGGGCCAAGTGAAAGGCAAGCGGTGAAACCCAACCCCGGAACAAAGTGCTGGAGCAACAGGAGGTGGAGGCGGAGGACGACCACCCCCTACAATGCATGGGGCAGCGGGAGGCACCCCTGATCCTGGAGATAGTAAAGGAGGAGGCAGCGACCATGAGAGAAGAGGACGGCGGGATGAGAGACCCGACAAACGAAATAAGAAGCCTGCAGAAAAGGAGAAAACTGAGGAGGAGAAATATGGAGAAGCTACGGAGGAGGAAATACGGTTCTCCAGGGCCTTAGGGAAGGCCGTTGGAGCAACGAGGAAACGTCCAGCGCAACCCCCATCAAAATACGAGCATGCCAAACACCAGGATATCCGGTTTTGGCTAACTACCTGCAAGGACTTTTTCGATCGAAACCCATACCAGTGGCAGGACGAGGCGGATCGTATTAAATACGCCTTGTCCAAACTTAAAGGATTACAAGTAGCATCCTTGGCTAGGACCTACCGGAACCAAATGACCAGCGAATTAGGCCATCTCTGACAGGAGGGTTACGAATTATGGGATATCTTTGCCCAACAAGCTATACCCTGATTCGGTCCCACACATCAAGAACAAAAAGCACTACGAGAAATGTTGAAACTCAGATACAAGAATGACATTAACCAATTTGTGTTGGAATTGGAAAATTGGAATGTCAAAGCAAAAGTTACTGGAATCGCCTTCAGGAAATTCATCAGAGACCAAATTCTGGATGAGGCTGTACGGCGAATGTCAATGCATCAAGAATACGCCGACGACCGAGATTGGAGAGAAGTTCTCTGCCAAGCGGTCCGCGATGAGGAAGATTTCCAGGAAGGAAAAAGGCTTAAGGACAATAATTTCTAAGGGTCAAATTCAAGTGGGAAAAGGAAACGGGACCAGCCGACGACGACAAAAATAACGAAAAAACCTAAATATACCGCTAAAGAGAAAACGGTATATTAGGCAAAGAAAAAGGAAGAAAACGTAGAGAATGGGAAGGCGGCGCCACTGCAGAAATTTATGCATTGAGTTTGGGCCAATGCGCACACCGGTATCAACCAAAAAATATGCAACGAACGAAAAGCTAGAGGACAATTCACTAGATGCACCCTAACAAACCACGGATGGAAGCACTGTCAGAAAGAAATTCGAGTCAGTACTATCCAAATGAAATTGTTCAAGTTACCGGGAGGAAGATCGAACCACCCCAAGCCTCGAAAGCAAAGGGTAGCCGCCGTGGCTGAGGATAGGCGTGGAGAAATCTCGAGGCATGCAGGCCAAAGGCCACTAGCATGGACCATTAGGGAAGATGGGGAGCTATAAGCTCACTGGCACCACTGGCGAGGGAATGTGGGTAGTCCTGCCATCAAACTGGGAATCGAAACAATCTGAAGTGAACCCTTCAGCTCATATCCTTTGAGTCCATCGGCCCCAAAAGCGTGATAAGTTCTGACTGGGAGTCAGGTGGCACCTGGGTGTTGTACGGCGAAGACGTTCAGAACTCTATATCCCAGCCTAATTCGAGAGAGCCCCGAAGGAACACACCTGGAGCAACACGACCCGAAAACAGCTCCACTTGGTGGGGGGACCCCTAGGACTAACAACCGTTAGTAGAAAACCTAAGAGGACACAAAGACAGCAAGAAAAGAGCCAAGTACAGAACTTGGCCCAAGGTGATGAGTGAGAAGCTGGCATCAGACGAGAGTCACACCAGCGTAATCGTCCCCAGAGGCAGGTCCTAAGCCACACGATCGCAAACGATTAAAAGAACAGAATCTCGCGAGGAAAAATAACCCACGAGTGCTATGGGTTGCACTAACTCAAGAACAAGACACCCCATTTGGTTGTCATGTCGGACGAAGCGCGCGACCTCAAGAATTCTCTCATAGTAGTTGGGCACATTCATTGCACACACAGAACCACTACCCACCTCATGAAGAAATTTCAGCCAGGGCTGGAGGAATTAGGCGAGAGGTATGGTAGACTCTTCGTAACTACCGATAAGTGCGGATAAGTCGGTCAGAACGGAAGGCGCATCCGAGCAGCAAAGCACGACTCATCAGACCAACTACCCCTAGTATATGGGAATCCCTCGGCAGGGAATAAAGACCCCTAGTAGTGGGCTGCCCCATATACAAACGGATAGGATTTTACCTTCAACGAAAATACCATCTTTGGACATTTCCCAACCATCTACAACTATTTTATATTTTAAAAAATATTTGGTGAAAGAAAAAAGCTGTTTGGCTGAGGAGGGTTTAAGAGCTGAAACTGCGCAGGCACGGTAACAAACCCAACAAGTTACCACAATCAAGTGAGTTTATGAGACACGAGGTCCCGGCCCCAAGCGAACAAAGTTATAACCAATCCACAGCACTACCAGTGTCACAAACGGTGACTAAGCAAGGCAGACTCTCACATGACTAATAATTATTAGTTATCGGTTTGTTATCTTTCACACTATGAGATCAGTTGACTCATAGGTTTTCACATGACGACGCAATAGCGTGTCATCGGTTTATTGTTATTGGTTGGTATTTGACATGACGCACGATTGTGGTCATGTGGTTTATGTATTTCGCACATGACTCATAGTTATGAGTCATGGGTTTTGCGCATGTGACCCCGTTAGGGCACATGACTTGTTTTATGAGTTTTGATTGGTTGCGAGATAGGGCGCAGCTGACTCGCACGAGTCAGCTGATGGATTTCACACTATGACTCACTGTGAGTCATGAGTCGCGTGACGCGAGGGAATGAGTCACGAGGGTTAGGGTTGAGGGAAGAACCCCTATATAAGGGTACCCTCGGGGCAGGAGATTTGGGTTCTTCACGCAACCATCTAAGTTCTTTCATACACTATATTTTCAATACAAAGATCTTTTTTCTATCACGCTTTCGGGAAATCAAGACACGACTGTCTTATATGAGCCTAGCGATCAACGTGCTAGATAGGAGTCAACGGACTTCACTATCGCAACAGCTATAGGGCGAGAAAGAAGTGATCGTTAGCGAACTATCGGTTACTTGCTGCAAGTATCACCCGGAGGGAAGAGGATTGTAACAACGAGTGCCCCGAAGGAAATGCCATCCTTGTCATATCACAAAAAGGGCATAAAATTAGAGTCTTTCTAGACTCTGGCTGTAACATATTCCTCTTAAACAAAAATACCACACGCACCCTCAAAGTCCCTTACGAAATCAGAGAGAACCTGCTTAAAATAACCGCATTCAATGGCGTAGTCTCCTCCCCAGGAGGAAATACTATTCACTTCCACTTCAACTAGAGATAGGTACCAATGCCCATACAACAATTATCTCCTGCGAGATTGTGGACGCAGGCAAATATGATATGATCATACCGTTCGGGTGGTGGCATCACGAACATCCGATAAAAAACATTGAGACCCAGGAAAAATGGTGTTTCCAACACACGAAATGTGTAAAACATGTTCAGGATGAAGGCATCGCTGACATGTTTGAATGGGACGAGACGGTGGCTTTCGATGGACAAGCCAGAATGATAGGAAGGATCGGATCCAGAAGATAAGAGGAAATACAACTGGAAGGATTACCAAAGCCATATTGGCAATACAATGAATTGTTTGAAAATGAAAAAGGAGAAATGCTGGCTCCTAGGCGAACCTTCGACCATGCGATTGACCCCAAAGACGGAGTCACTCCACCCTGGGGACCTATTTACCCAATGTCGGCATACCAACTAGAAGAATTAAATAAATATCTTCACAAAATGTTAGCCTAAGGAAAAATAGTTCATAGCAAATCCCCCGCAGGCGCACCAATCCTGTTTGTCCCAAAACCTGATGGAAGACTATGACTATGCGTGGACTACCGACAATTAAATGAGTTAACCATACTCAACAAGTACCCTTTACCGCGCATGACTGAGCTTAGGGAAAGAGTAGCCGGTGGGACAATCTTCACCAAATTATACCTAAAAGACGGTTATCATTTGATTCGAATCAAAAGGGAGATGAATGGAAAACTGCTTTTCGCACGCGATATGGACATTACGAATACAGAGTAATGCCATTTGGTTTGGTCAATGCACCCGCCGCGTTCCAAGCCTTGATGAACACCATCCTACGAGAAATCCTGGATCACGGAGTAGTAGTATATTTGGATGACATCCTAGTTTACTCAAAAACTATGGAGAAACACGAGGCTCTGGTCAAACAAGTACTAGCCAGGCTAGAAGGCAATGACCTCGCGGTATCCCTAAAGAAATCCATGTTCCATGTCGATACAGTCGAATTCCTCGGATACATTGTGGGAAGAAGGGGCGTCACTATTAGCGAAAAGAAGGTCGCGAGTATCCTGAATTGGAGAGCCCCATGGTCGGTAAGAGAGGTACAAATCTTTATTGGTTTTGCAAATTTCTACCGACGCTTCATAGAAAACTTCTCAAAATTTTGTAAACCGATTACCGACACGTTGAAGACCAAGGGAGGAAAAGATGTGTGGTTCTGGGGAGAAGAACAGGACAAAGCCTTTAAGGAACTTAAGCGAAGATTTACCTCAGCTCCTATTCTAGCACACTGCTACCTGGACCGAATAACTGTGATCGAGACGGATGCTAGCGACTTTGCACTAGGGTGTATCCTTTCCTAGTACTTGGGAAAAGGATTACAGGTAGTGGCGTTCCACTCACAAAAGCTGAACGATGGCAAACGAAATTAGGAAAATCATGAAAAAGAATTATTGGCAATCTTGGAAGCCTTTTGCAAATGGAAACACTACTTGTTGGGAGCAGACGAACCAGTGACGGTATACACCGACCACCAGAACCTGCAATACTTCCTCACAACAAAAGTCTGGAACCCCCAACAAATCCAATGGGCTCAATGGCTAGCCAGCTGCAATTTTAAAATCGTATACCGCCCCGGATAAAGGCGGAAAACCTGACGCATTAAGCCGGCGGCCGGAGTACCGCCTTGAGGAGGGAGCTACACATCGCGAAGAGAGAATTTTGAAACAGGAACAATTCGAAGTTTGGCTTTGCCAGAGGAAAGACAGAATCCAAGTCAGCGTTGTAGAAGGAAAAAAGCGAATAACAAATCGGCTCAGAATAAAAAGACTGGAACAAAATGCGATAGTCCCAACCAAAGGTTCCAGGATGGCAGCAGGACATGACATCTACGCCTTAAAGGATGGCACCATCCCAGTCCAAAGACAGATGTTAGTGGACACCGGAATCGCAATAGGACTACCCAGAGGGACATACAGCAGTCTGGCGGCAAGAAGTGGCATGGCAAGCACACATAGAATAGCGGTAGGAGGGGGAGTTATAGATGCGGATTACACCGGCGAAATAAAAGTAATATCCCAGAACCATGGGGACACCACTTACGAAGTCAAGGCAGGCGACTGGATCGCACAGCTAATCGTGGAAAAAATACACACACACGATGCCATGGAAATCGATAATCTGGAAGACACAGACAGGGGAACTAAGGGTTTCGGCCCCAACGACATCGGTCCCAAACGGCTAATTACATGTGAAGAACTCAAAGGAAACATGTGTTTCCTAAATCCAGACCCACAAGACAACTCATACTTTGACGAAGAAGATATTCACCCACACGCTAACCTACGAGACGAGATAACAATGCTGTCCAGTGCCATGATTGCAGCAATACAAATGCAGACCATGGACGACTTGTTCCTGGACAGGATAAGAACCAAAGGAAAAGAGGACGACACTTGGACGGCACGCAAAAGGGAGTTAAGCCAATTAAAGGAAACACGACAAACACTACCAAGGCACTGGGAGCTGGAAGATGGACTACTGTACTACAAAAATAGACAATTCATTCTGTCGAACGAACAGATCTTAACGGATATTGCAAAGGGATGTCATGAATCCAAGATAGCCGGACACTGCGGACAAGAAAAAACGATTGAGCTAGTCACGAGAAACTTCCACTGGGAAAGACTTATTGAATGGATCTATAACTATGTCCGGTTGTACGACGAATGTCAACATAACAAATCTCCACGACACGCAAAGTATGGGTTACTCCAACCTTTAGAAGTACCCTATGCAGCATGGACCTCCATCTCACTAGATTTCATTATGAAGTAACCCGAGTCCCAAGGACAAACCCAGATCATAGTAGTAGTGGATCTTTTTACAAAAATGGCACACTTTATCGGCTTAGCGACAAACGTGACCGCAAAGGATGTTGCGGATACCTGGCTTAAGGAAGTTTGAAAACTTCAGGGACTCCCCTCCGAAATCGTCTCGGATATGGACGCTAAGTTTTGACGCGAATTTTGGGAATCAAGGTGCAAAGTATTAGGAATTAAGCGGCGAATGTCAACGGCATATCATCCACAGACAGACGGACAAACCCACAGAATAAACCAAGTGCTGGAATGTTACCTGCGTAACTTCGTCAACTACGACCAAAACGACTGGTATCAGTTGTTACCGTTAGCCCAATACGCCTACAATAATTCCACAGCAAGCCCACATAAACTAACCCCCTTTTCGCCAATTCCGGATTCCGCCCACAGACTGAATGGATCAAGAAGAGAGAGGCTCAGAACCCAGGAGCCACAATGTATACGCACTGGATGAAAACAGCGCAGGAGAACGCGAGGACAACCCTCGAGCAGACGAGAGAGGCAATGAAGAAATACTACGACAGGAAAGCGACGCCACAGCCTGACATCGAAACAGCTGACTTGGTAATGTTGAACGCAAAAAACATCAAGAGCAAACGTCCGACAAGAAAGTTCACCCCACGATTGTACGGCCCTTTCAAAGTCCAAGAGAAAAAAGGAAATAGTGCGTTCAAACTCGATATCCCAGCTCGCTGGAAAATCCACCAAGTATTTCCCGTCTCGCTACTCGAACGCTATAAAGTCTCTGACCGACCCAACCAAGAGCAACCCCCACGAGAGCCAGAGGACCTCGAAGGCGACCTGGAATGGGAGGTTGAAAGAAATCGTGAAAAGTGAGATAATCACATACACGAGAGAGGTCAGCAGGGTAAACACAGAGTTCAAGGAACTCCGATACTTTGTACAATGGGCAGGATGATCAGAGGATGAGAATACCTGGGAACCACCAGAGGGGTTGGAAAACGCCAGGGAAGAGGTGGAAAAATTTCATAAGGAAAACCCAGAGATGCCGGGGCCGAACTTGGATGAGTAGTATGAGAAAGGTTTTCCACAAGTGGACAAGCAAACGCTTCTGGTTTTTACGCCTACCATACGCAGCTCATAAAGGACATTGAATGTATTATAGTTAGATAAAAAGTATTCGGGACGAAACTTAAGAAGAGGGAGCTCGTGTTAGGCACAGAGCTCCCAGAAGGATAAGGGGGTCAAGCTACCCTACCTTCGCGCAGGAACCTCTAAAAAAGAGAAAGCAACACCCCCCTCGAGCCCCGATGTTGGGACAGTTGGTCGCCATACATCACCTGGGAAGTTGCGTCCCCTCACCAAAGACATCAGTAAAGAAGACCCTACTTGCCACACTGTACACCGCGGCCTATCGGAACAGTCTCAGACTTTTTTACCAGAGGTCACGTGTTCGACCCACACACCCGCTATAGTTATTATTACTATACTCGGATTGCAAATAAGTCTCGAGGGATTGGCACGAGCAATGCGACCGAGGGGTTTCTGTCGACTCCTATACAAGAAATCATTCTCTATAAGTAGGAAGTCATAAGGCGGAGTTTGAACGGTTGGATAAGAAGTTATGGCCCTTCAAAGTTTAGCCGACCGACATATGTAGTCTGATATGTAAGATGTAAGCATATGAGTACCCGGCATGAGAAATGTTGATCACAACATGACCGGAAGGAACGACTGGTATCATAGCGAGCTAGGCTACATATATAGACTAAGTTCATATGACTTAAAGATCGAGAGCAAATAATTGGACACAATTAACTTAGTTATGATTACAGTCAAAGTGGTGGGCGAATTGTCAGGGTCAAATGGTGTTCGCACATTAATGAGAGTTCGCTAAAGTACAAATAGTACTTAAGAACTATAGGTGTATGAAGTACCCTCTGAAAGGGTATAAGTAGTGGGCAAGAGCCTGGGTAGTTAGAAGATCATCAAGCACCGGAGGAGAGACCTTAACAATATATACATGTTAAACAAATATTTATCGTTTCACCTACTATACTTCCATCTTGAGTTTCGGCTCCCTTGACGTATTCTCCGAATCACCAACGATCGGGCTTAGGATATTTGTTAGTTCTTAGAATATTACTACCCCCATAACATTGGGTTTGTCCTTGCGACTCCGGTAACTGGGTAATGAAATCCACTGAGATAGAGGTCCATGCGGTGTAGCGTACTTCTAGTGGTTGCAGTAGTCCATACTTTGAGTGACGTCGAGATTCGATATGTTGACTCGCGTTGCAATACCGGACAAAGTCGTTCATCCATTCGGTCAGATTTTCCCAGTAGAAGTTTCTAGTGACTAGCTCGATGGTCTGTTCTTATCCGAAGTGTCCCGCTACCTTTGAGTTGTGGCCTCCTTTTGCGATCTCCGTTAAGAGTTCTTCGTTCCAAGAGATCAATACTCTATTTTTGTAATAGAGTGGTCTATCCTCCAGTTCCCAGTTCTTTCTTAGTGTTTCCCGTCTTTCCTTTTAGTGGCTTAGCTCCCGCCCATTTTCGTACCGTGCAGGAATCATCTTCTTTTCCTGCCATTCTTATTCTGTCCAGGAATGACTCGTCCACGATATGCATTTTGATTGCTGCAATCCTTGCACTGGATAGCATTGTTATCTCGTCTCATAGGCTGCTGTGTGTGTGGATATTTTCTTGGTCGAAATATAAGTTGTCGTGTGGGTTTGGGTTTAGGAAACACTTTTTGACTTTGAGTTCTTCACACATAATTAGCCGTTTGAGACCCATGTCGCTTGAGCCAAATCCCCAAGTTCCTCTTTCCGTGTCTTCCAGATATTCGATTTCCGTGGCCTCTTGCGTTGGCCTTTTTTTCCACAATTAGTTGTGCAATACGATCGGGTGCATTGAATTCGTAACTGGTCTTCCCATGATTCGGTAATAACACCTTTATTTCGCCGATGTAATCCACATCTATGACTCCGCCGCCCACCGCTATTCAATGTTTGTGTTATGGGGGTACTAATATTCCAAGAACAAGCGAATCTATTAGGCCCGATCGTTCGTATTTTGGAAAATACATCTAGGGAGATGAAAAGCCTTGAGATAGAATGGTAAGGTGGGTGAAACGATAAACATTTGTTTAATGTGTATATATTATGAAGGTCTCTTCTCTGTTGCTTGATGATGATAGCGGCTACGAAGACACGGGGATATTGATATTCCGCGTCTGGGTGTTAGCGGGCTACATGATCATCTCCTATAACTAATAATCTCTCTTTCACCTGGCTCGACTTCATTGAAGTGGAAGCCCGACTGGACCCTGAACATCCGTCATCTTTCTACTCTTCTTTGCACAACTGATTGCTACGTGTGCCTCTCTCATGGGGAGAGTGTAGTGCCCGTCCACCTTGATGGCTATACGAACCTGTATCCATTGCTAAATAAATGTACGAATAATCTCCATGTGTTCGCATGTCAGACAATTATTCGCTGGGATAGAAGATGGCCAATCCTCATATTGTTGGCTCCGTTTAGACATTGCGTGCAGAACGCATTCACTAATCTTATCCGGCATTACACGACCCTTTCCTATCAATCGAACCAATGGTTACGACTCTAGTTATCGGTGTTTTGCCAACTATCCCTTTGGTAGTTCGCCAACTCCCTTTCGGAGCATGGTGAACTCCGACTGGTTACTGGGCGCCTTTCTAGACCGAGGAAGCCTAACCAAGGGAGATATGTCCCGTGAGTTTGTAGCCACTCTTTGATACCAAATCTTGTAGTGGTTGTAACTCTGTGCGATGTCGTCCCATTTGGATGCTTTCACTTGCATCAGGTGCTCTGAGGTCTCCTCTCGTATATCCTGCGAACAGGAACCGGTCGGATGGACGGCCGCGACGTACACGGTGTTGCAAGTAGGGTCTTCTTCACTGATGTCTTTGGTGAGGGGACGCAACTTCCCAGGTCACATATGGGGACCTACTGTCCCAACGTTGGGGCTGTAGCGGGGTGTTCCTAACTCTTTTTTCAGAGGTTCATGTGCGAACGTAGGGTAACTTGACCCCCTTATGTTTCTGGGAGCTCTGTGCCTAACACGAGCTCCCTCCTCTCAAGTTTTGTCCCGAATACCTTTTGTCTAACTATAATACATTCTTTGTCCTTTATGAGCTCTGTATGGTAGGGGTAAAAACCAGAAGCGTTTGCTTGTCCACTTGTGGCAAACCTTTCTGATACGACTCATCCAAGTTCGGCCCCGGCATCTCCGTGTTTTCCCTATCAAATTTTTCCACCTCTTCCCTGGCGTTTTACAACCCCTCCGGTGGTTCCCAGGTATTCTCATCCTCTGAGCATCCTGCCCATTTTACAAAGTATCGGAGTTCCTTGAACTCCTTGTCTACCCTTCGGAGCTTTCTCCTGTAGGTGATCATCTCACTTTTAACGATTCTTTCAACTTCGACTTCCAGGTCGCCTTCGATGTTTTCTTGTTCTCGTGGGGGTTGTTCTCGGTTGGGTCGGTCAGAGACTTTATAGGGTGCGCGTAGCGAGGGGTGAAATCCCGGGTGGATTTTCCTGCGAGCCGGGATATTGAGTTTGAACGCCCTTTTCCCTTTTTTCCCTAAGACTTTAAATGGGCCGTACAATCGTGGGGTGAATTTCCTTGTTGGTCATTTGCTCTTAATTTATTTTGCGTTCAACATTACTGAGTCACCTGTTTCGATATCGGGCTGTGGTGTCGCTATCCGGTCGTCGTATTTCTTCATGGCTTCTCTTGTTTGCTCGAGGGTTGTCCTCGCGTTTTCCTGCACCGTTTTCATCCAGTGCGTATACATTGTGGCTCCTGGGTTTTGAGCCTCTCTCTCCTTCATCCATTCCGTCTGTGGATGGAATCCGGAATTGGTGAAAAAGGGTGTTAGTTTATGTGCGATTGCTTTGGAATTATTGTAGGCATATTCGGCCAACGGTAGCAACTGGAACTAGTCGTTTTGGTCATAGTTGACCAAGTTACGAAGGTAACCTTCCAGCACTTGCTTGATTCTTTCAGTTTCTCCGTCCGTTTGTCGATGGTATGCTGTTCACATTCACCGCTTAACTCCTAATGCTTTGCACAATGATTCCCAAAATTCACCTGAAAACTTTGGGTCCATGACCGAGACGATTTCGGTGGGGAGTCCGTGAAGCTTCCAAACTTCTTTAATGAAGGTATCCGCGACTTCTCTTGCAGTCACAGTCGTCGCCAAGCCGATAAAGTATGCCATTTTTGTAAAACAATCACTACTACCATAATCTGGGTTTCCCCTTGGGACTCGGGTAATTGGGTGATGCAATCCACTGAGATAGAGGTCCATGCTGCGTAGGGTACTTCTACAGGTTGGAGTAAGCCATACTTCGCGTGTCGTGCAGATTTGTTATGTTGACATTCGTCGCACGATCGGATATCGTCGTTTATCCATTCGTTGAGCTTTTCCCAATGGAAGTTCCTCGTAACCAATTCAATTCTTGTTTCTTGCCCGACGTGTCCCGCTACCTTGGAGTTGTGACATCCTTTCGCGATTTCGGTTAGGAGTTCTTCCTTTGAAGGAATGAATAGTCTACCCTTATAATAGGGTAGCCCATCTTCTTGTTCCCCGTGCTTTGGAAGTGCTTCCCCTTTTCCCTTTAACCGGCTTAACTCCCCTTTCCACGCTGTCCAAGTGTCATCCATCTTTCTTGCCGCTCTAGTTCTGTCCAGGAATGAGTCGTCCATGGTTTGCATTTGTATTGCTCCAATCATCGCACTTGACAGCATCCTTATTTCTTCTTGTAGGATGCCGGGTGTCTGAATGTCTTATTCGTCAAAATATGAGTTGTCCTGTGGGTCTGGGTTTAGGAAACACATTTGGACTTTGAGTTCTTCACAAGTAATTAGCCGTTTGGGGCCAAGGTCGCTAGAGCCAAATCCCTGAGCTCCCCTTTCCCTATCATCCATTTTAACGATTTCCATGGCATTGTGCATTGGTACTTTTTTCCACGATTAGCTGTGCGATTCGGTCGCCTGCCTTGAATTAGTAACTGGTGTCACCATGGTTCCGGAGTATTACTTTCATTTCACCGGTATAGTCCCCATCTATAACCCCGCCCCCCACTGCTATTCCATGTCTGCTTGCCATGCCATCTCTTGCTGCCAGTCAGCCGTATGTTCCTCTAGGCAATCCTATCGCAATGCCGGTCTCAAGTAACATCTGTCTTTCGGCTGGTATATTGCCATCCTTGAGGGCGTAAATGTGATGTCCCGCTACCATCCCTGAACCTTTTCTCGGAACTATCGCATTTTGTTGCACTCTTTGTATTCTGAGACGGTTTGTTGTTGGCTTTTTTCCTTCCTCAAGGCGGACTTGAATTGAGTCTTTTTTGTAGGAAAGCAAAACTTCGAAATGTTCCGGTTTTAAAAATGGTCCATTCGCGATAGGTAGCTCCCTCCTCAGGGCGGTACTCCGGCCGCCGGCTTAATGCCTCAGCTTTGCCCACTCTGCTGCCGGGGCGCTATACTATGTTAAATTTGAAATTGGCTAGCCATTGCGCCCACCAGATCTATCGGGGGTTCCAGACTTTAGTAGTGTGGAAGGATTGCAGGTTCTGGTGGTTGGTGTATACTGTCACCGGATCGTCAGCTCCCAATAGGTGGTCTTTACATTTGCGGAATGCTTCCAGGATTGCCAATAATTCTTTATCGTGGATTTCGTAATTCCGTTCGGCATCATTTGGCTTTCTTGAGTGGAACGCAACGGGATGTAATCTTTTTCCCAAGTCCTGGGAAATGATACAGCCTAGTGCAAAGTCACTAGGGTGTGTCTCGATCACAGTTGTCCGGTCAGAGTAAAAGTGTGCTAGAATCGGGGCTGAGGTAAATCTCCGCTTAAGTTCCTCGAAGGCCTTGTCCTATTCTTCTGCCCAAACCCATAAATTTTTTCCTCCCTTCGTTTTCAAAGTGTCGGTAATCGGTTTGCAAACCTTTGAGAGGTTTTCTATGAAGCGTCGGTAGAAATTTGCAAAACCAATAAAGATTTGTACGTCTTTTACCAACCATGGGGCTTTCCAATTGAGGATACTTTCAATGTTTTTTTCGCTCATAGTGACACTAGTTCTTCCCACCATGTATCCGAGAAATTCGACGGTATCGCCATGGAACAGCGATTTCTTTAATGATACGGCGAGGTGATGGCGTTCTAGCCTCGCTAGTACTTGTTTGACCAGAGCCTCGTGTTCTTCCATGGTCTTTGAGTAAATTAGGATGTCATCCAGATATACTACCACTCCGTGATCCAAGAATTCTCGTAGCATAGTGTTTATCAGGGCCTGGAAAGTAGGGGGTGCATTGACCAACCCAAATGGCATTACTATATATTCGTAATGTCCGTATTGGGTGCGGAAAGCGGTTTGCCATTCATCTCCTTTTTTGATCCTAATCAAATGGCAACCGTCTTTCAGGTCTAGTTTGGTGAAAATGGTCGCACAGGCTACTCTTTCCCCCAGTTCGGTCATGAGCAGTAAAGGGAATTTGTTGAGTATGGTTAACTTGTTTAGTTGGCGGTAGTCCACACATATTCGTAGTTTCCTGTCGGGTTTTGTGACAAATAGGATTGGTGTGCCTGCTGGAGATTTGCTATGAACTATTTTTCCTTGGGCTAACATTTTGTGAAGATATTTGTTTAATTTTCCTAATTGGTATGCCGACATTGGGTATATAGGTCCCCAGAGCGGAGTGGCTCCATCATTGAGGTCGATCGCGTCATCAAAGGTTCGCCTGGGAGCCAGCATTTCTGCTTTTTCATTCTCAAACAATTCCTTGTATTGCCAATACGGCTTTGGTAATCCTTCTAATCGTACTTCTTCTTGCCTTGTCGATCCGATCCTTCCTATCGTTCTGGCCTCTTGATCGCAAGCCACCCTCTCGTCCCATTCAAACATGTCGGGAATGCCTTCATCTTGTATATGTTCCACGCATTTGGTGTGTTCGAAGCACCATTTCTCCGGAGTTTCAATAGTTTTTATCAGATGTTCGTCGTGCCACCACCCAAAAGGTATGATCATATCAGATTGGCCTGCGTCCGCAATCTCGTTGGAGACCATAGTTATATGGCCATTGATACCAATTTCCAATTGGATCGAGTGTGAATAGTATTATCCCCCTGAGGAGGATACATCACGAGTAAATGCGGTTATTTTGAGCGGGTTCACACTTATTTCGTAAGGTACTTTGAGGGTACCTGCCATGTTTTTGGTGAAGTCGAATATGTTAGTGCCAGAGTCTAGTCAGACTCTAATTTATGCCGTTTACTGATATGACTATGGTGGCATTTCCTTCAGGGCAGTGAAGGTGCTGTGGATTTGGTTTGTATTTTGTTCCCTTGGGACCGGGGCCTTGTGTCTTATATGCTCTCTTCATTGGGGTAACCTTTTGGGTTTGTTACCCCGCCGGCGCAGTTTCGGCTCATGAACCCTCCTCAGACAAACTGTTCATTCCTCTCATCAAATATTTTTGAAAATATAAACTGGTTTGATGAGGGTTAGGGGTTTCCGAGGGTAGGATTATTTGTGAAAGGTCAAATCCTATCTTGGTTGTATATCGGGCAGCCCACTACTAGCGGTCTCTATTCCCAGCCGAGGGATTTCTATATATCAGGGGTAGTTCTGCTGATGATTCGTGGTTTGTGGCTCGGATGCGCCTTCTGTTCTGACCGACTTATCCACACTGATCGGTAGTTACGAAGAGTCTACCGTACCTATCGCCTAATTCCTCCAGCCCCAGCTCAAGTTTCTTGATGAGGTGGGAAGTGCTTCTGGGTGTGCAATGAACGTGCCCAACTACAATGAGAGAAATCTTGAGGTCGCGCGGTTCATCCGACAGGACACCCAAATAGGGTGTCTTGTTATCGAGTAGTGCGACGCATAGCACTCGGCGGTTATTTTTCCTCGTGAGACTCTGTTCTTTTAATCGTTTTCGATCGTGTGCTTTAAGACGTGCCTATGGGGACGATTACCCTAGTGCCACTCTCATCTGATGCCAGCTTCTCACACATCACCTTGGCTCGAGTTCCTTACTCGGCTCTTTTCTTGCTGGCTTTGTGTCCTCTTAGGTTTTCTACTAACCGTTGTTAGTCCTAGGGGTCCCCCCAACGAGTGGAGCCGTTTTCAGGTCGTGTTGCCCAAGGTGGGTTCGTTCGCTGCTCTCTCGACTTTATCTGGGATATAGGCTTCTGAACATCTTCGCTGTACAACAGCAAGCTGCTACCAGTTTCCCAGTCGGAACTTATCACGCTTTTGGGATCGATGCACTCAAAGGGTATGAGCTGAGGAGTTCACTTCAGATTATTTCGGTTCCCGGTTCGATGGCTGGATTACCCACCTGCCGTCACCACTGGTGCCAATGAGCATTATAGCTCCTCATCTTCCATAAAGGTCCAGGCTAGTGGCCTTTGGCTAGCTTGTCGCGGGGTTTGTCCTCCGCTATCCTCAGCCACGGTGGCTACCCTTGGCTTTCCAGGCTTTGGGTGGTTCGATCTTCCACCCCGTAATTTGAACGATTTCTTTTGGATGGTACTAACTCAAATTTCTTTCTGACAGTGCTTCCATCCGTGGTTTGTTAGGGTACATTTAGTGAATTGCCCCTTTGCCTTTCATTCATCCACCATTTTCTGCTTGATACCGGTATGTGCGTCGGCTCAAACTGAATGGATAATTTTTTGCCGTGGCGCTGCCTTCCCTTTGTCTACCTTCTCCACCATGTTCTTTGCCTGGTATACCTTTTTCTCCTTAGAGGTATACTTGGGTTTTTTCTTGTCTTTGCCGTGATTGGCTCGTCAAGTTTCCTTTTCCCACTTGAACTTGATCCTGAGAAATTCTTATCCTTAAACCTTTTTGCTTCCTGGAAGTCTTCATCATCGCTGACCGCTTGGCGGAGAGCCTCTATCCAATCTCTGTCGTCGGCGTATTCTTGATGCATTGACATTCGCTGTACCGCTTCATCCGGTATTTGGTATCTGATTAATAATATGAAGGCGATTCCAGTAACTTTTGCTTTGACATTCCAATTTCTGGAAATCCAATAAAACTTGGTTAATGTCATTCTTGTATCGGACTTTAAACATTTCTCGTAGGGCCTTTTCTTTCTCATGAGTGGGACCAACTCGACGTACAGCTTGTTGGGCAAAGACATCGCATAATTCGTAACCATCCCGGGGTATATGGCCTAGCTCGCCCCTCATTTGGTTCCGGTAGGTCATAGTGAAGGATGGTACTTGGGATTCTTTTAGTTCCGATAAGGCGTATTTGATACCGTCTGCCTCGTCATGCCATTGGTATGGGTTGCGATCGAAAAAATCCTTGCTGGTGGTTAGCCAAAACCGGATATCCTGGTGTTTGGCATTTTCGTATTCTGATCGGGGTTGAGCTGGACATTTCGTGGTTTCTCCTATGGCCTTTCCTAAGGCTGTGGAAAACCTCATTTCCTCGTATCTAGCTTCTGCGTATTTTTGCTCGTCAGTTTTTGCCTTCTCTGCAGGCTTCTTGTTTCGTTTGTCGGGTCTCTCGTCCCGCCTTCCTCTTTTCTCATCATCACTTCCTCCTCCTTCACTATCTCCAGGATCAGGGGTGCCTCCCGCTGCCCCATGCATTGTAGGGGGGGGTCGTCCTCCGCCTCCTCCTCCTGTTGCTCCAGCACTTTGTTCCGGGGTTGGGTTTGACCGCTTGCCTTTCACTTGGCCCATCAAGGAGGTAGTACCCACTGCAGTTAACTCAGCTATATGGCTTTCCTGTCTTTCTCTGGCTTCTTTGTTTGCCTCCAACTCGGCCAACATAGCGTTGAGTATTCTTTCATGGTTCTGTAGTTCTCGTTGATGTGGGGCTTTTGTGTCTAGCAGTTCCTGTCCCAACTATTCGTCCCTGCCCATTGCCACGGCTCTTTCCGTCTGTATGGTCTGGTGGAGGTGTGATGTGACCTGGTCGTGCTGGGTCTGGCGGATGTCTTGTCCATCCATCCTTCCACTAACCCTTTTGAACGCTTCTTTAAGCCCCTGCGTTGCCGTCTCTACCTCTACCATGCTGGTGTATATTTGTTCCAGCTCCGTTCCTATGTATCTGGCGCCAGTCATTATGTGCTTTTTGACTTTGCCCAGTTGCCGTACCAGATGTTGGATTTGGGGTGAAAGGGAGTGGAACGCGAGGTGTTACAGGTCGATGCTATGGGCTAGATTGTCCTAGTAAAGGTGTAGACTTCGGTTGATGCGGTCCAGTCGTCGGGACCTTTCGGGAGATAATGGTGGTTCTGCTAGTGTCTGAGACTGTTGGGACTGGGACCGTCTCATCGCGGCTGGATGGAAGAGTCCGGGTGGTAGACCGGGAGATATTGTGGTATCGGTGGATCTAGCGATCCTTGTGTCTTGCGATGTCACCGTTGGAGCTTGGGACAGAGAGAGTTCGTCTCTCTCCATAGGATCTGGTCCTGCTCCCTCGGGATTAGACCTCGACATTTTGAAGTAGGAAAGTGGTACTTATCCTTCAGGTAATAAAAATGAGTTTGCTTGAGATGCGATTCGTATCTGTGATTGAAATCGCTTGTGTGTCTTGGTAAAGTAGAGAATATCAATATACTGTTAAAGGGGTAGTAATATTCTAAGACCAAGTGAATATACTAGGCCCGATCGTTCGTCTTTTGGAGAATACGTCTAGGGATACGAAAAGCCTTGTGATAGAATGGTAAGGTTGGTGAAATGATAAATATTTGTTTAACCTGTATCTATTGTTAAGGTCTCTTCTCAATTGCTTGATGATGATAGCAGCTACGAAGACACCTCGATATTTATATTCCGCGTCTGGATGTTCGGGGGCTACATAATCTTCTCCTATAACTAGGTATCTCTCTTTCACCTGGCTCGACTTCTTTGAAGTGGGAGCCCGACTTGACCCTGAACATCCGTCATCTTTCTACTCTCGTTTGCGCAACTTATTGCTACGTATGCCTCTCTCATGGCGAGCGTGTAGTGCCCGTCCACCTAGATGGCTATACGTACATGTATCCGTTGCTAAATAGATTAACTAATAATCTCCATCTGTTCGCATGTCAGACAATTATTCGCTGGGATAGAAGATGGCCAATCCTCATAGTGTTGGCTCCGTTTAGACATTGCGTGCAGAACGCATTCACTAGTCTTTTCCGGCATTACACGACCCTTTCCTATCGATCGAACCAATGGTTACGACTATAGTGATCAGTCTTTTGCCAACAATCCCTTTGGGAGTTCCCTGACTCCCTTTCCGCTCATAGTGCACTGCTACTGGTTACTGGGCGCCTTTCCAGCCTGAGGAAGCATAACTAAGGTAGATACGTCCCGTGAGTTTGTAGCCACCTTTCGATACCCAATCTTGTAGTGGTTGTAACTCTGTGCGATGTCGTCCGATTTGGATGCTTTCACCTGCATCAGGTGCTCTGAGGTCTCCTCTCATATATCCTGCGAACAGGAACCGGTCGGACGGACGGCCGCGACGCTTACGGTGTTGCAAGTAGGGTCTTCTTCACTTATGTCTTTGGTGAGGGGACGCAACTTTCCAGGTGACGTATGGCGACCTAGTGTCCCAACGTCGGGGCTGGAGGGGGGTGTTCCTAACTCTTTTTTCAGAGGTTCGTGCGCGAAGGTAGGGTAACTTGACCCCCTTATCCTTCTGGGAGCTCTGTGCCTAACAGGTTGCTTGCCATGCTACTTCTTGCCGCCCCCCTGCCGTAAGTTCCTCTGGGCAGTCCTATTGCAATCCCGGTATCCACGGACATCCGTCTTTGGCCTCGTATGGTGCCATCCTTCAAGGTGTAAATGTCATGTCCTGCTGCCATCCTGGAACCTTTTCTTGGGACTATCGCATTTTGCTGCAGTCTTTTTATTCTGCGCCGGTTTCTTGCCAGCTTTTTTCCTTCCACCAGGCTGACATGAATTCGGTCCTTTTTGTGGCATAGTGCACCTTCAAAATGTCCCGGTCTCAAAAGGGTCTGTTCGCGATAGATAGCTCCCTCTACAAGGCGGTACACAGGCCGCTGGCTTAACACGTCAGGTTCTCCCCATCTACTTCCAGGGCGGTACACAATCTTACAATTAAACCTGGCCACCCATTGAGCCCATCGCCTCTGTCGGGGGTTCCAGTCTATAGTCGTGAGGAAGAATCGCAGGTTCTGGTTGTCGGTGTATACCGTCACCGGTTTGTCTGCTCCCAACCGGTAGTGTTTTCAATCCTGGAATGCTTCCAAGATTGCCAATAATTCTTTATCATGAATTTCATAATTTCGTTGGGAATCGTTTAGCTTTCGTGAGTGGAAAGCAACTGGGTGCAATCGTTTTCCTAACACCTGTGAAAGGATGCAGCCTAGTGCAAAGTCGCTAGCCTCCATCTCGACTACGGTTTTTTGGTCCATATAAAAGTGTGCTAAGATGGGAGCTGAGGTATATCGTCACTTAAGTTCCTCAAACGCTTTGTCCTCTTCTTTTCCCCAAAACCATAAATGTTTTTCTCCTTTGGTTTTTAACATGTCGGTAATTGGCTGGCAAACTTCTGAGAAGTTTTCTATGAAGCATCTGTAGAAATTCGCAAAACCGATTAAAATTTGTACGTCTTTTACAAACCATGGGGCTCGCCAATTGAGGATACTCTCGACCTTTTCTTTGCTCCTCGTGACACCGCTTTCTCCCACGATGTATTCTAGGAACTCAACTGTGTCATCATGGAACACGGATGTCTTTACGGACACTGCGAGGTCATGACGTTCTAGCCTGGGCAGTACTTGTTTAAGTAGAGCCTCGTGTGGTTCGATAGTTTTTTAGTATATTAGGATAGCATGCAAGTATACTACGACGCCGTGATCTAGAAATTCTCGCAGGATAGTGTACATCATGGCTTGGAACGTGGCGGGTGCATTAACCAAAGCAAATGGCATTACTTTGTATTCGTAATGTCCATATCGGGTGCCAAAAGGGGTTTTCCATTCATCTCCTTTTTGATATGAATCAAATGGTAACCGTCTTTTAGGTCTAGTTTGGTGCAGATGGTTGCAACGGCTACTCTTTCCCTCAGTTTCGTCATGAGCGGTAAAGGGTACTTGTTCCGTATTGTTGACTTATTTAGTTGGCGGTAGTCCACGCATAATGGTAGTCTACCGTCGGGTTTTCGGACAAACAGGATTGGTGTGCCTGCAGGAGATTTGCTATGAACTATTTTTCCTTCGGCCAACATTTTGTGAAGATATTTTTTTAATTCTTCTAGTTGGTATGACGATATTGGGTATCTAGGACCCCAGGGTGAAGTGGCTCTGTCCTTGAGTTTGATCGCATGGTCGAAGGTTCGCCAAGCAGCCAGCCTTTCTGCTTTTTAATTTTCAAACAATTCCTTATACTGCCAATACGGCTTTGGTAATCCTTCTAATTGTACTTCCTCCTGCCTTCTGGACCCGATCCTTCCCATCATTCTGGCCTCTTCCTCGAAAGCTACAATCTCCTCCCATTCAAACATGTCGGCGATACCTTCTTCTTGTACATGTTCCACACATTTGGCGTGTTCGAAACACCATTTCTCACGGGTTTCGATATTTTTGATCAGATGTTTCTGGTGCCACCACCGGAACAGTATGATCAGTTCATATTTGCCTGGGTGCGCAATCTTGCAGGAGGCCATAGTTGTATGGCCATTAGTGCCGATTTCCTGTTGAATCAGATGGGCATAGTATTTTCCTCCGGTGGAGGATACTTCGCCATTAAATGCGCTTATTTTGAGCTGGTTTCCTCTTATTTTGTAAGGTACTTTGAGGGTGCGTGCAGTCTTTTAGTTAAGGAGAAATATGTATGAGCGAGAGTCTAATAAGACTTTAATTTTGTGCCGTTTGTCTCATATGACAAGGAAGGCATTTCCTTCAGGGCAGTCGGAGTGTTGTGGACTTGGTTTGTGCTTTGTTCCCTTGGGCTGAGGGCCTTATGTCTTGCAAACTCTTTTCATTGTGGTAACCTTTTGGGTTTGTTAACACCCCTGCGCAGTTTCAACTCATGAAGTCCCCTCAGACAAACTGCTTTTTCCTTTGACTAAATATTTTTGAAAATATAAAATAGTTTGATGATGGTTAGGGGATTTTGAGAGTACGATTTTTCTTGAAAGATAAAATCCTGTCTCTTTGTATATCGGGCAGCGCACTACTAGCCGTCTTTATTCCCATTAAATGGATTCCCCTATACTAGGGGTGGTTTGTCTGATGATTCGTGCTTTGCGGCTCGGATGCGCCTTCCATTCTGACCGACTTATCCACACTTATCGGTAGTTACAGGGAGTCTACCATACCTATCGCCTAATTCCTCTGGCCCGAGCTCAAGTTCCCTCATGAGGTGGGTCGCGGTTCTGTGTGTGCAATGAACGCGCCCAATTACACTGAGTGAAATTTTAGGTCGCGCAACTCGTCCCAGATGACAACCAAATAATGTGTCTTGTTATCGTATAGTGCGACCGATAGCCCTCATGGGTTGTTATTCCTCGCGAGATGCTGTTCATTTAATCTTTTTCGATCGTGTCCTTTTAAGACAGGCCTCTGGGGAAGATTAGGTTGGTGTCACTCTCGTCTAATGCCACCTTCTCACTCGTCCTTGTGGCTCGAGTTCCGTACCTGGCTCTTTTCCTGCTATCCTTGTGTCCTCTTAGGATTTCTACTAACCATCGTTAGTCCTAGGGGTCCCCTCAACAAGTGGAGCTGTTTTCGGGTCGTCTTGCTCAAGATGGGTTCCCTCGCTACTCCCTCGATTTCATCTGGGACATACACTTTTTGATAGTCTTGGCCGTACAACACGCAGGTGCCACCAGTTTCCCAGTCGGAACCTATCACGCTTTTGCGATCGATGCACTCAAAGGGTATGAGCTGAAGAGTTCACTTCAGATTGTTTCGGTTCCCGGTTCGATGGCCGGACTACCCACATGCCGTCGCCAGTGGTGCCAGTGAGCGTTATAGGTCCTCATCTTCCCTAAAGGTTCATGCTTCTGGCCTTTGGCTCGCTTGTCCCAAGGTCTCTCCACCGCTATCCTTAGCCACAGTGGCTACCCTTGGTTTTCTACGAGTTGGGTAGTGCGATCTTCCTCCCGGTAACTTCAATAATTTCCTTTGGATAGTGCTGACTCGAATGTCATTCTGACCCTGTTTCCATCCGTGGTTTGTTAGGGTACATCTAGTGCATTGCCCTTTTGTTTTTCGTTTGTCAACAAGTTTCTGGTCGATACCGGTGTGCACTTCGGCACAGAGGCTATACCTGATTTTATGCTGCGGCGCCGCCTTCCCTTTGTCTACCTTCTCCCCCTTGTTCTTCGCCTGGTACACCCTTTGCTCTTTAATAGTACACTTAGGTTTTTCGTTGTCTTTGGCGTTAATGGCTCGTCACTTTTCCTTTTCCCACTTGAATTCCATCAGGAAAATGTCGTATGGTAGTCCACCGTGGTCCTGAACGCTCCTGGTCAACCAAGGGGGGTCGTGGTCCCCGTGGTCCACCTGGTCCTCACTGATCCGCTCTGATCCACACCTTTTAAAAATTAACCCAAAATCTGGACCAGGGTGGAACAGGGGGGACCAGGAGGACCAGGGGGACCATAACCCCCCTTGGGGGACCAGGAGTGGTTTTTACATTTTGCTGATGTCGACCCTGAGAAATTATTCTCCTGAAGCCTTTTTCCTTCCTGGAAATCTACCTCATCACGGACCACTTGTCGGACAGCT
>Ga0307507_10004175_pt1 | contig 26175 bp, 24 predicted proteins | sample 7_EM_MG_FD_207223 | JGI IMG/M metagenome (GOLD analysis project Ga0307507, IMG submission 207223) | Populus trichocarpa ectomycorrhiza microbial communities from riparian zone in the Pacific Northwest, United States - 7_EM | ecosystem: Host-associated > Plants > Roots > Unclassified | place...
GTCCTTCTCCACCTTCTCCCTCTCTAATTCTATTTTAAGGTCCCTCAGTTCCTCAGACAGCGAGTCATTTTGTTCCATCACATAGCGATGCTTCGCTTTCATTAGAAGGTACATGACCTTGGATTTGGATTCCCCCATCACTAGGCCAGTTGACCTGTCGTAATGTCCCATAAGGGATGCCGGTAATCCATCTGAAGCTGAGGATATATAGCCATCTTCGTCTTCAAGTCCACCGCCTTGCTGTTGTGTACCCGGCGTCAGCGTATGCGCTGCCTGCGATTGCGACTGCACCTGTCGAGTTTGCCTCTTTCCCTTCCCTGTTGAAACCCCTTTTCCTTTTGCAGACGAAGAGGCCAGTTGCTTGACCGACGTCTCGGCGAGTTGATCATCTGTTACGGTTATGGACTGTTCTGCGGTTGTGGCGGGGTCAACCTTGAAGGTATTAAATCCTGTAAACGTTCGAATAGAAGGGAATTTGAGGAATTATTAACGCAACTGAAAACACATTATTACCCTCTTCAACTCCGCGTTTCCGTTTTCGAGCCCCTCCTCTTCCCGGGGCAGGGGGTGTTAGATTGTGTTGGAGACGCATGTGTTTTGCCAGAGCGTCTGAACGCGTAAATGATTTGTCACACTCTGAGAGTGTAGGAGAGTGTTAATCATTGCACAGAAACAAGCAAGGAAGAAGTACATCACCTGGAAGGAGGCAAATAAAAGGTTTTTCGCCCGTGTGAGACCGAATATGCGAAATCAAGGCAAAGCGAGATGTTTGGGTTAAGCCTCTGCGAAGGCAGGATGCCCATTCGCATGTATAGTTCGATTTATGTACGCCAATATGGTCTGTCGCTGATGTAAACCACTGACACTGACATGTTACAGATCCTTGGAGAACGTGGACACACCATTATGGATGTGGTCAATCAGAGTAGGTAAATGAGTGAACACGACACCACAATCCTCCCATTGGCAGGTAACACTGTCCTCTGGTTCGACCTCCAACTGCATTGGCGATCCTGTGCGGGGTGTTGAACGAGCCTGCGCGCCCTCCTGTAGAACCTCACCCACATTGGAGGCAGCGTCTGTATCTGAGGAATCTGACAGTCCTGGATCAGAAGGAGGGTTTTGAACGATAGCTTCCTTTGGTTGTCGTTTGCCCATTGGTATGGTGTCTGCCTGATTCCCTCGACTGATTTGGACTATTTGGTTCTATTTTCTTGGATCATCCCGCACGCAACTTGAAGTATGTACGAAAATTTCCAAAGCTACATAATGACACAACGCCGTAACGTTAACTCTCGTTCTCTTGTTCGACACCGCAATTCAAGGCTTCTTTGGCGTTCTACATCTGGTCTCTGGTCAGGACACCTAGTTGGCCGAACTGCCAGTATAGGGAGATTGGCGGTTTTCTTCGTCTGAGGCGATGGTTTGTAGATTTTACACCGTGCCTTGCTCAGGTGTTTATAGATGTCTCCCACTGGAAAGTGGCCCATACATCGCCAGCAGATGTGGCTACCACACTTACACGTAATATGGTTGCAACCTCCGAGTTTCTCTATCCAGGCACTGCATTGCGGGCATTTCCTGTATCCCAAGCTCTCGTTCAGGCGTTCCATCAATGCAGGATCGCGTTGCAGCCGCCTTTCTTCACAGGTGAATCCCCCATGATGCTCCTCCTCGCAGGTGGGACAAATTTTCAATAAACAAGATGGGCACTGCCATGCTCCCTTCCGTCGGAACCGGTAGATTTGCATGCAATCAGGTGTTATGCAGTACCTATATTCTTCGGGATGCTGCTCGAGGTGACAGGTGAATGCGACTTCGACAACGTGTTGGAATGCTTGGTTATCCATATACCGTCGAATAACTGGAATAGGAAGCGGGGTACGGCATGTTGCGTCGTCTCCAATACAAGTAATTGGGAATTTTCTGTTACCAGCTGCGGATGCCAGAAGGTGCTGTAGGCAGCCAGCGCAATACACATGCCCACAACCTAGATACTCCGGTGCTGAAGCTTCGCAATAACAAACGACACAAAAATGCTGCCTGGGTGCCCACATTTCGGTTCGGTCCTCCAAGTATTTTATCAAGCTGTCACTCCTCTCTCCAACATTCACCCGCTCGTCAACCATATTCAGACCCCAATCGTCTTCATCACCTGCACCTGTCCTATTATCCTCTGTTGTGTCCATCCTTCTAAGCCGTTGAACCTCGTCCTTGATCAGGGAGCACGCGTCCGCGACCTTCTCTGGTTCGCCGAAGACCTTTAGCGACCGCTTCCCAGAGTCTACTTTGATGTGTATCCCGGTCTCGTAGTGGACCCCTCTGAAGAACTGTCTCCCATTACTCGCGAAATTCGAATGCCAATGGCTTGAGTCAAGCGCCTCACCCGCAGCCAACTTTTCGATGCGTACCTTCAGGGCTCCGGTCGTCCTGGGGTCGTAGCCCAAAGCATAGATACCAACGGCGCTTCCGAGCTGGGTTGTATAAAGGTATGCTTCTTTTCCCCGCTTAATTTCTTTGAGTGCGTTCCATTGTTTCTCCTGTGCTTGAAACTGACGACGAGAAATCTCGATGGAATACTGAAACGGTCTTGAGTATGAGGCTCGCAAAATCGGAGTAGTCTCGTCACCAGTACCCAACTTCTTGCGGTGGAATGTGGCGTGTGCTCGTTTCACGTTCTCCCAACCATCGAAATGCACTCTTATCCTCGTCTCATCGATGTCATCCGATGTGAGTTCCTTATATGTATCCATCCTGACGCCCACTTGTTGACGAAGGTGGATTCGAACCATGATCAACGTACACTGGTGATTATATGGCTTAGTCTTCAAGATTCGATAGGACTGAGTTCCAATAAAGTCCAAAAATTCCGTATCTGAAGTCGCGTCGGGTGGATAACGAGTGATCTTAACAGACTTTGTGGACGACGGTGAGGTTCGTTGAGGTTGATTGAGGCAAGCTGCGAGTCTCTGCCCCCTCCAGAGCATCCCATTCAGTTCCAACGCCCTTTGCTCTGCTTCTTCGTTTGACGGATAGGATGCGATTAATGTGTCGGTCTGACCCTTCCAGCTCACGGTTAGGTATGGTGACGTTTGTTCCATGAAAAGCATCGCATGACGAGTGGTATGATCGCTGACCTCGGCAACAAGCACTTGGTCCCGGAACACTAGGCCGTCTAATTCGAGTGCGAGGGCATGGCCCACCGCTTTGCCGACCATTATCACCGCCTCGCTTGTATCCATAGCTGTATGGTGTCGAGTAATAAGGAATTCAGGGAAAGGGACGTTCTTCTCTGCCAATATATCTGCAATTTCGCTTTCTTTGCTATCACTTGGCAGGTTTTTTATTTTCATCTTGCAAAGATCGAATCCTGTGACGACATGCCAGACGTCGAGGCCGGCAGCATAGGTAACGAGACTTGCTTCATCGTGGACGGCATATTTCTCGACGAGCGCGGCCTCCACCCCCCATTTTTCTTGTTTCTCTTCCCTTTCCTGTTGTTGTCGTTGGGCGATTTCAGCTTTACGTTGATTCCTTTCTATCACCCCTTCCTCAGGATCTCTTCGCCTGCTGACCACTTCTTTCTCTTTGTCCACTTTTCTGATTAGTGCCTCTCTATCTCGGTGCATGAATCCCAAAAATTTGTGTTCCATGTTAAACTTCTATCAGGTCGTTGAATGTTTGACACCCGAAGTGGGGGGCAAAAGTATATGTACCTCGTGTCGCATCTGATGACGATTATTCCTTCGAAACCATATGCCAACCCTCCATCTACCGTATAGGGCAGCAGTTACAGAGGATGTAGCAGCATCTCGCTCCCCAATTATTTCCTGTCTTCGAGCAGTAGCCTCACAAAGAGTCAGATTCCTGGATTTGTCCTAGAAGTCGAAAGAGTTCCAGTGAATTTGGTTAACAAATGTCTCAAAGTGACGTACAGCTTGATCCTCTTGACTATCGACGGGGAAGTTAAAGCGATCCTTATCAGCACCGAACCTCTTCGAATAAATCCAAGATCTCCACGCTTGACTTGAAGAAGTGTTTGCTGACATATATGACAGTCTGAAGTCAACAAAAGCCTCACGAGATCTATTGCACGAAAAGCATGAGGTTAGATGCGGCCGTTGAACGTTCCGCTTATCGATCTGTGTCACGCATACTTATCATTGGCCACGAGGTATATTTTGAATTTTGGACGTAGACAAAAGCCTCGCTCGCGTCCGACTTCTAGATTTTGCTCGTTCTTGGCATCATACTGATTATGACTGAGTCCTTCTGAATCGGACAGGATTAATTTCTAAATTGCACAAGTCCAAGTCAATCTTTAATGTTTCGGAAGTTGCCTAAGTAATGCTCTTCCATGTAGTATTTTGAAGGCCTGGTCTCCGTGTTATGTAAGTGCACCTGCTATATTACTGCACCACTGTTTTTGAATGGTCTTCCTGCCATATGACGACGATGAACTCTAACCAGAGTAGTCTGTCAAGGCATGCGAACAGTTCACACCTCTTCTGCACACAGAAAAGGGGGCGGTCAGAGACACTGAAGTAACCTCTTGCGAGCCTGGCTTTCGGCCGATTCGACTTTTAACATTCTCAATTCAATCGTTTTGGTCTAGGAAGCAACTGAATGGGTAAATGTGTAGTAATATTCATGAGATCCGTTTCACCATTTACAAGGTAAGAACATCAAGTAGAAATGGGAGGAAGACTACGGTGATAGAGCGCCAATAAGAATAGAATCCCCTTGTAGTATGTTTTGTATTGGATACCACATATTGAATGTACATCGGAACATCCGTGGTTCTCGTAGTCGAAGCCTGCGGTTACTTACTCGAACGTGCCGCAATTCCGAACTCATAATTACCCACTTGCAAGCAATCCATCCCATGAGGAACTCGGACTCAGAAGGGGTTCAGAAGGTCTCGAATCATTTTCGAGGCGTTCCTGTCCAATATCCCTCATTGCACAGCTGGAGTCTGCTGGACTGATCATAATCAAGGCTACTACTTATCACGAGTCGCCGCGGTGCCCAAGTTTATGAAGTGTTATGAGTTCCGTCTCTCATTTGAATTCCAGAATCGACACCAACTTGAAGCAAACTGGTCACTGTTGGCCTTCAGAGTTGCAATCGATTCAATATTCTTCCCTGATTCCTCCACATCCGAGTCGAGTTTATCATTTCAAGTTACGCCCTTTGGACAATATTGCTCACGGTGGGCGGTTTATCGCTGTTTGGCATTGATCGCAATTGATCGTTATTGATCTGTGATCAGGCCATGGATATGTAAATGAGTGGGAGCCCCAAAATCAGTTATACTTTAAATTTATCCCTAAATCTCGCCTCGTGTGATTGCTCCCTGGGAGTAGTGGTCGATTCACAACAATAGTGAGTAGTTGAATCCCAAACATGAGCAGTTTATAAGGGAGCCTGAGCCCTTTCGATCTTTGATTTGGACTGAACTGAAATTGTTTTCGTCAGTCTGGAGTGAGTCAGCAGTGAGTGGCATGTCTGAAAAATGGTGTTCTATTATTCCAAATGAGGGGGATAATTCAGTACAATGTTGAGAGTCGTGATTCTTTTGTGTCGTGTTACCAGTCTAGCGGGTTTCTAAAGTATCGACTATTTACGAAAAGTAAAGTAGTTGGATTTCAATTTCAATGGAGATAACCGCCGTAATTGGCAATGACCCCTCGTTTTATCTGACAGTGCCTTGTAACGTCGCCGTTTAGACTTGAATGTTTCCTTTTTATTTCAAAAGACACGACAACGTCAAGGTTATGTAGAGTCCAAAATGTCACTTTATGTTATAGCAGCCCAGAGTTCCGTGTCTCGACCGACTTTACTGGGGTCCAAGCATCACAAAAACAGCTCGGTTAATGAGCCGGAGAACCGGTGATATGAGAACATAATATCCAAATATGGCATTTCGTCTGATCTCATTCCAATTTCATCAGCGTGCCACACAAAACTCGAGTCGTTTTGCAAAGCGAGTACTGGCATGGAACTGAGAGGTTCAGAGGCAAAAAAAAAGCAGTGAATGATTTGTGCGATCGGACCTCGATCGGAATTCAAATCATGCACATCGAGTGTTTAAAACCAGGCACTGAATCACCTGGCGGTATGACAACGAGAAAAGAAACCGTACCACAGAAGTTGAGATAAAGCAGGGTGTCTCAGTTGTCATCTGCATTATTAGATTGCCCGTTAGTGCTTTGTATTGTCGAATGTTGGGTTCAAGATATCAATGACTACGGATCGCGTGCGCCTATTAAAGTGCTGTAACGATCGACCAAGCTCATAGCAGAGTAATAAACATGAAAACAGACCAGGAAGGAAGTTCGCCAACGCGACGGCGGAGCTTCAATGGGGGCGTGGCGGTGCCCGCGGACCGATCTGATGGGACCCATGGCACGTAAATACAAACGGCATGCGCTGTTCAGTTCTCCCTAAACCCACCACTCTGGATATGATCGCCCATTCACAGCCCATCGCCCTCCCCACCGTCCCCAACAGCCACACCACCCAGGACTATGTTATGGCGGATGGCGGCTCATATACAGGCTCGTCGGGCACGTTCAACCCTGCCTCTTTCACAAGGCACTTCCTTGGTTCACCTATCTCATGGCGTTCCGGCTCCTACGGCATGAGCAACAGGATTCCAGCGAGGTCGCCCACCGCTCAGTTTCTCAGCAGCATAGAGTATGTTTCGATTACTAATCCCGCTAGTCAATTTGTTGACCGTTCACAAGTATCAGTGAATATCGGATGGGTAAGACACCTTCCGAGAGCGATTCGATCATGAACGCCCTCACAGTCTTTGACAAGGAGGGGGAACTCGTCAGTGTTACTTTAGTCTTATTCTGAAACCTCTGACACTTCATCATAGTGTCGGAACTACACTTGTTGTGGTCTACATCTTAATGACCTGCATGCTCTCCTGGAACACTTTGAGGAAGTCCACATCGTTGTCTTTGATCCTTCTCAACCACCCTCTATACAAATACCATTTAATCCCAAGGCCCACGATACAGACCCCCGCGCGTCGTTACCGCTGCCTACTCAACAGCAGCTCCAAAATCACATCCAAAATCAGTTCCATCTTCGGCAACAGCAGCAGTACCTCCAGCAACATTACCCCACTTCTATTGATCCAGATGACATGGAGCTCGATCTAGACCTTGATAATACCATTCAACCTGCTCTGCCCTCGCGACAATCAAGCACCCGATCGTCACCTTCCTCCTGTACCACTACTCCGCCCGACACTCCTATATCAACCCCTTTGTCGGCCTATCCTTCCCCTCGTTCCTCGGCATCTCATCATCTGCCTCATATTGGCATTCTTCCTTTTGCAAATTATTCGCCTTTTATTTCAGCTCCGCCTTCACCCCCTTCGTCTAATTATGATCCCAGCACCGCTGCTTCAACACGGCAGAACTCACCTAATCTCACTAGTGCTCCACTGCCAGTTACAACCTGCAGAACCAACCTGAACATCGGGCTCACTTCCGGTGGTTTCTCCCGTGCTAATGCAGCGGCACTACCCCACCTTACCAATCCAGAGGAAGCTTTTAATGTGTATGCCCGCTTTGCATCCGATTACTCCTCGACCATGCCGGGGGCCCAATTTAATGCTGCCTCGTGCGATGAAGCAAGTGCGCTTAACCTGAGCTCCCAACAGGAACGACAATTGCACTTACAGCAACAAGAGCGACACGCCGGTTGCGTACCTCCCGCATTGTTATTTGCCAGTACGACATCCGCTTCCGCATCTCGGATATCCAGTCCTGCTCAACAGGGGAGCAGCATCTCCAGATTATCGGGTCCTTCTGGAATTGCGAAGGCCTACTCTGTACCACAGCTTTCCTCCCCTGCTTCTTCCGGTCCCGGAACTACATCTCCGCCTACGCCATCAGCGCTTTCCGCAACTCGACCTCCAGCCCCTTTGCTTTTGAGTAAACCATTCAAGTGCCCCAAACCAAATTGCAATAAAAGTTATAAGCAAGCAAATGGCCTGAAGTATCACCTTACACATGGCAGCTGTAACTTCGCCCCTCCGAAGGATCTTGAGCATGTGAAGGACCTTTTGGAGAGGAAAAGGAGAGAGAAAGAACAACAGCACCAACAAGAAGGTCAGCAAGGTGCAAACTTGACGAGGAGTACCAGTCTTGGAAGCGCCCCAACGTCGTCGACTGCCCCGATCCCAATGGCTGGTACCTCTTCAGCTCATGCACAAACTCAGCCACCTACTCCATCATCCGAGAATATTGGTGGCGCCCCTATCTCTCCCACTTCCATCCTTGGTCTGACATACAACGAACTCTCCAATATCTCAGAATCTGATCTTCGTGAGGTGGAGAGAGAGGCCGAGAGAAGATTGCGCCCATTTGCATGTGGAGTGGGCGACTGCCAAAGACGCTACAAGAACATGAACGGACTGAGATATCACTATCAACACTCAGGGGACCATGGCGCTGTCGGACTGGCTCTACTGGCAAGCGGGCAACATGAATGCTTAGGTGTTGGAAGGCGACATGGTACTACAAGGCCGATTTCACATCACAACAACAACGTATACGGGTCAACCCAATCAGTGAGAGGAAGCGTTAGCGTTCCTGTCAGTCGTGCAGGGAGCGTCCCTAGTTCTCGGGTTGGTACACCTCAGCCTCAGCAACCGCCGAAAAATCCGACGTCTGCGATTCTGCCTCAAAACCTCTTCTCTGTTCCATTAAACGGGCCTACACCGGCAAACTCGACACCGAATTCGACAATTCACACTCCAACAGGATCGTCTCATGCTTCTCCATTACCAAGTCCGTGCGGATCACCTGATGACGTTGAAGACAACCCGCAACGCCATCAGCAGCAACCATTCTCACATCAACAACTGGCTGCCTATCACTACGCCCATATACAACGACAGTATCAGGCGCAGGTGCAGGCCGCGATGCATCAACAAGCACAAACGGCAACACAATCCCAACCTCGATACGGTTATGATCAGAATGCGCTGCAATACGCCTATTTGAACGCCAGCAAGGAGGTGGTGCAGACGAGCTCTGAGGGACCCGGTGGGGAAGCAGGCGGATTTCCTGGCTCGACATGATGGTCCCAAACCATTCCGACATCTTAAAACGGGTTTTTGAACCCTCTCACTCTTGGTATCTTCACCTTCGATTGTAATATGTCCGCCAAGCAAGTTGCTCCTCTCAAGTTTTCTCCTCTTTTTCTGACCTCGGCTGTGTTTGTAATATGCGCACTCGTGGTGGTAGTTCTCAATGCTAATTTCGCCGACAATGACCACGACGTGTCTTTCCTAGAGGTTTCGGCATATTTATCCCGGTCCCATGGAAATATTAATGTATAGAGCTTCAATTTCCAGGCAATTAGTCATCCCATGGGGTAAATGAAAAAGTATCTGTGTATCATTCCATTGCTTATTCGCTTATTTGGTATTTGTACTTCGTAGTAACGTGGCAGATTGTTCCTCTTGAACTCGACGCCATTCTATTTTCTTGTCGTAACCCCATGTCGTCTATTTGTTGTCTTTTCTTTCCGCTGTCCCTTATTCCTTGCGAGGTCATTTCTGTGCTCTTTTGTGCCCTTTCGATGGTTGATTTGACTTGGATTACTCTTTCATAAAGCTTACTTCTATTGAATAGTAAAGTGGTTCCTGATCAGGTAATACCTGTATGTAATACATTATTGATTAATTTTGATTTTCCAGGGTTGTTTCTCGGCTTTGACGGCATCTACGTCATACAACTTGCTGGTCTGTGCTTGCCTTCTCTGTTGAACGAGTACTGCCATGTCTGAAGCCTTACTAGACTACCTCTTTCCTGTTCCATCTCTCGCTCCAAGCAGGTTGTCACCTGGGCACTCACCAGGCATCTCACCAGAGTCGACGGAAACACTGCAGAATGTGCTGAAAGACAACCATGTCAAGTGGCATGTCTTTTTTAACGATCTGCGTTTTCACAAGTAAGGTCTTACGAGAAATGTTTTTGAGGATTAGGAATATATGACTCTCTTTCAGTCATGCTTCTCACCGGGCAATTGCTGCTTGGGCACTCGGGGCTGACGCAGATACTATACATAGCGCTTACAAAAGGGATTGCGAGTACGAGAAACCAGCGATCAAGTCTCCGAAACCTATATTGGTGGACAATTTCAATGAACACCTCGGGGATGATAGGTTTGGATATTCATCTTATCTCCCTTATACTTATTTGTATTCATTTTCCCTTGTTTAAGGTACTTCGATGCTTATATGCAATTCTTTGCTCAGCATGTGAAAGAGCAAGGCATTGGCTCAACAATCGAGGAGTTTGTCTTTGCTCGAAAAGCTAATTTGGGTCCCTCCGCTGGAGAGAGACAGCCAGAAATGTTAAATCGTTTCTTCGCTGGTGCTCTCCACCCTACAATACATACCGGATATTCTGCCGAATTTTCTTTACCTGGAATGCTTGTGGAAGGTATTTCCCTTTCTTTTTGAGATCCCCTGTATGTTCATCTATTGGACTGGTAGGTTTGGCTCAAGTGGCCGTTCACCATTCAGTTCCTGGACTCTTGGAGCCTTTGCTGCTTTTCGAAGATTCACCCATTGATAAGTTGTCCGAAATTTCCTTGGGTTCGACCCTGAGCAAAGTTGCCCCTCTTGTCGAGGCGAAGGCTCTTTCCTCCATGACGGCTGGTCAAACCGTGTCTAAAAAGGATGACCCACACGCTCTAACTATACTCGCTCGAATTCTACGCGATCCCAAATTTCGTCCATCTCCTGTAGATAGGAATGATTCGGGCTATGATAAGACAATTGATCGGCATTCGGAGGCCATAGCTTTCTACGTCAACGCGTGGAATATCGATCCTGCTATTTTGGAAGACGGCGGATGGGAGAAAAAGGTAGAGGAAATCATATGGACTGTGGTTGTGCTTTATGGAATAGCGGGCTGGACACATGGAAAGAGCAAACCAGGAGGATTTATTGCTGACTTTTTCTTGTGGGTATCATCTCCTTCCGTGAATGTATATTCTAAGATGGCATACTTCCAGGATGCATCTCATTACGTCTTCCATATTTCTCCCATCTTTGTGTGCTTTGATTTCTCCCGTTTCCCGCTCGCGTTTGTTGAAAACTTACCTCGCGGTTTCATGCATCTGGGCTGTCGCTCGTGGTCAGCCGAAGCTTGACGTTGAAGGATTTGTCGAAGCCATGAAAGATAGTGCTAACCTTCCCGGCGGGAGAGGAAACCAATGGGGTAAAATCCTTGAGGAAGCAAGAGTTCATCGTGATGAACATGTGACGAAGGTTATTCGGTCACTATCTGGTTGGGCCAGCGTCTTTGGGACGAGGAAGGCAAGGCTGCCATTGAAAAAGAAACACGAAGGTGATTCGTCTGAAATGATGGAAAAGAGTCACGATACAGAAAATGAAGCCGACTGCCTACCTCCAACAGAACTTCCTGGCTCGGAGTACCTTGATGGTAGTTTGTTCGTGATAGTTGCAGTGTTGACTCTTCGGAGGACGGGGTGGGACTTTGGAAAGCAAGTAAAGGAGGAGGGAGATGAGTGGGATTTCCATGGTTTCCTTTGAGTATCACCCTGAAAAGCTTTGATTGTATCAACTTCCTTGTAATAGTATGACAGTTTTCGAGTCTATTAGGGGGAAATGTTTACTGCTTTTGGTAGCTGCCAATTTCCGGGCCGTGCCAGTGGTCAACAGCATCACTTCCGAACTTGCAAGCTGCCACACCGACGATAACGATACTTACAAACACTGGGCAATCTTTAGGCCATTCCATTTATTTATCATGCCTATATCAAGAACAGGGACTCTGCGTGCCAAGTCTCCGCGATCCTCCGCCGCAACTACCCCCTCAAATGTTTCGACCCCAAAATTTATGCCGCCTTCTCACTATGCAGCTGCCGGAGGTTATATGCCACGACAAATCATGAATAAGGATGGTTTTTCTCAAGGCGAGCACGTTCGATCTTACGGGAAAACTTCAGGGACAACCAGCTACTCTGCGAAGGGGTTCCGAAGTTTGACACCAAATTTACCTCATACATCTTCGGATTCCGAATCGTCTACTCTTTCAAACTTGGAGGACCATGTACCAGATTTAAATGAATTATCTGCTATCAAAAATGGCTTACCTGGACTGGAGGCTCAGCTACTACCTTCCCTGCGAGACACCATTGATCGTATGACAGGAGGGTCATCACGATTATCACCCCACGCAACAGGATCTAGAACTGGGGACAGATTGAAGAGTCGAGTAACGATAACTAAGGAATCGGCTGGACCATGGCGTACTCCAACCATTGGAGTGTATGAGCGCCATCCCGTTGGTACGAATGCCAGACAACGCTTCCACGATACTACGAATAATACACCAACCATATCTTACAAATCAACACCGACATCGGAAGCGTCATCTCGTCTGAAGACACCTACCAAGTCTGCTCTCAAGTCTTCCTTACGTTCACCAGCAACAAAACCTTCCAGCGCGATCAGTGGTACTCCTGAGAGTTTTCATACAGCAGCCCCTTCACCCTTGAAATCAATGAAGTCTCTTCTGACTAGGAAATGTTCTGGAAAACTCCGCTCTCCATTCAGTGGTCACAAAACCACTGCGGATGCTCCCCAAAAGGTGCGTAAGGGTGTGCATCATGGTCGTTCAATACTCAGTCCCTTTTAGGATCCCCGAAGTCATAGCAATGAAATTTCGTCGTCGCAACAAAAGCTTGTCAGTTCAGACAAGCAGCCGTCCAGGCGCCAGACTTCCAAAAATGACTATCAGTCCAACATACCTCGCCTTCGAATTAGAATTCACGACAGTCCAAGCAATAACTTTTATGGTGACGATTCCGATTTTGAACACCGCTTCGATGTTGAATCGAGAGACAAGCGGAAGCTGATCGTCACAAACGCCGAGGTTTTAGTATCGGCGTCTAGTTCTGAATGCAGCTCCGAGTTCAAGCATGATGCAGCTCTGAACAGTAGGGCTGCTGAAGTGTCAAGAAGAAAATACCACGATGCTAGCCGGTCAGCTCCTGTTGGGTTGGGACTCTCCTTGGCACAAGCAACCCATACACCATCTCATGTGTCTCCTAAGTATAGGGACGAAGAAGGCCGACGGTGTCTTAACCCTGGAAAAAACCTCCGATTTTCTTTACCTCCTTCAAATTCTGGAGAATCGACTTATTCTGACGACTTCGGGAGTTACAATGCGAAAAGCCGTGGAGAAGAATTCTGTGTCGCTGCCGACACTGACCTGGACTTCAACCACCGTCATCCGACACGATTCTCGCATATACGACACCATGGAAATATTCAACAGAATGGTACCGCCTATTTTCCGAATTCTTCCAGACAATCCCCTTCCCAATCCCCTGCAACGATGCCTGGTGAAGAGAATGAAACACAATTCGAACGCGAAGGCTATTCAGATCGACGACCTCGAAGCTCGAGTTGTGGTCCTTCGTTTAGAGCATCGCCTCAGGATAACACTCGCCACGCGTATGATGTGCCACGACCGAGATCATCCTTTCAACACCATGTCGCTCGAGAAGAATATGTACCCGATAGAGAATTTCCGCAGAGTCTCAAGGAGTTGATTAAGCACCGTAACTCATTTTCCAAACCTCCGATTTACCCAGACGATGTCGAGCAACGCGATCATCAAGAATTGACATCAAGGAAACGCCAATCGGCAGAAGAATTCGATAGGAAACGAGGCAGGACGGAGGGACTACCAAATAGCCCTCGAAGCCCAGCCAGCGATGCTTACAGTCCTTACTTCAGAGCTTCCCGTGAAGGCCAGGAACCCTGGGCTGATTCAAACTCGGACAATGAGAGCTTTCGTTCTGTGGCCACCCGTGAACGATTAGCTTTCGGGATCCCTCCTTCTGAATCAGACGAGGTATTTAGCAAGGATCTACTTGAACCCGAACTCCCGCATGAAGATAGCGATATGTCATCGATTAATGAATCTATCTGGAAACAAGTACAAGATGAGATGGACTTCAATGCAGATAGAGTCCTGTGGAAATCAAGCGACAAGAATGCGGAAAAGGAGGTGTTGAGAAATCGAAGGGTATGTTATATTGATTCTAAACTTATTGAGCCTGATTCCAAGTTCCGTCTATGAAGCACGTCCAGGATACCACTCCCCGCTTGAAGATTACCTCTCCTACCCTAAGTTCCGAGTCGTTGACCCATGAGGAGCGCGAAGCGTCGTCGACGGTGAATCAAGTCAGATTTGATACCACCGGGCCTAACTTCAGGACAACACCATTATTCGCGGAAGAACACGGAGCCCACCATGGCTCTATTGAGGTTCCACCCACCCGAGAAGGTGTGATCCAGGAGATCTTTGAGACTGAGGAAGACATGCTTCATCTTTTAGGCGTCTGCATGCGTTTGTTTGTCATTCCGCTCCGTGTCCAAAATAGCCGCACATGGATAACAGGGGTACCACCTACTGTTGCCCGCCTGCTCGACTGGTTTGATGATATTGTCCACGTTCACGAACAAATATATGGGGCACTTTGTTCGGCAAGAGATACCATGTCACCGGCGACAGATAGGGTGTCTGAGTCCTTGCGATGGTTTGTACTGAGAATAGAGGTGTACCAACCATATTTGGTCAAGCTCGCCGATGCGAGGAGAGAAATTCAAGGAGCTCTTGACGAAAAAAATAGCGAACTTGGCCAGTTTATCCGTCTGCAAGAAATGAATCAGGAATGTCAAGGTTGGACCTTAGAGCAGTTACTGGTGTTGCCGGTCAACAGATTAGCAAGTTACCAAGATTTATTTGCTGTGAGTCACACTTTTTAAAACCATCAATTGTGTGATTGATCTCTGTGTTTAGCGGATGCTCGACTTGACGCCGAAAATACATCAAGACTACCTATCTACACTTTCGCTTTCGCGCTCTACTGACATTGCTCTGAAAGTCATGACAGAGGTCAAGGCCAGAGAGGACGAGTATAATCTTTTAAAAGAGTTTTCTTCACGGATACAAGGTTTACCTACCCAGAATCATCTGGCAACCCGCGACCGAAAACTTTTACATTCGGGACCCGTTCAGCTTGTGATCTCGAACCTTCATGAACTTCCTTGTGGGACTGGTACATCTCCTGCGGAATCAAAACGGACCAGTCGATCCTCGAAGCTTCTGGATGCCATTGCAAAATCTCCCTATGACTGTGCGAAATCTGCTGTGATCTCTGACTCATCTTGGATAACTACTGGTAATGAAGATGGATCCGCTATCTCCACCTCTTCCCCGTCTAAGGCGTCTTGGTTCTCCCGACTGCCTCTGCGAAAGCGTTCTCGAGCCAAGTCACCTTTGCAAGCGGTGCCTATTACTGATGAAACTGCTCATATCGCTCCCAGCATAGACCTTCGTACTCTAGATGTCCATGCCTTTGTCTTTAATGATCTTGTTCTATTAGTCCAGAAAAACCGCGGCAATGTCCCGGGACCTGGCTGGGTTTTATCGGAGGACGTTGGGATCTTTCGGCCGTTGTCTATTGCGCGGTTAAAGAGGCGTACTGCCCAAGGTATTTTAAATCTCTATACGCCAATATTTTTGGCACAAGCTGTGCTTACCAACCATCGCAGAGGGCATGATTTTATCCCTAGAAGTGGCTACCGTCGACCCCCAGGGCCTTAATGACTCCTTCAATTTTCGTTCTTCCTCTTGGAGAATTGTTGATCTCCTGCTGCTTCCCCCTCCTTCGCGTGGCATTTTGGATGACCAAGTGAATACCAACTTCAATGTCAATGATCACTTTCAGCCTTGGCTAAACTCTCTGCGACAATGCTGCAAACACATATTAAGGAAGTTGACTTTTATAACTAACCCGGATCAAGAGGGAAGTTCCTTCCTTGGATCTGATCGACTCCTCGATACCCATTTGGTTGTTTCATCGTTGACGGCATCTGGTTTGCCTATTCCTAGAAGTCCATCTGGAAACCTCCCGGAGACATACTCTGCTGGCGGGCCTGGGTCAAGCGATGAAAGAGAGGAACGTGGATGGTGGTCGTTGAGGTATCAACAAATTTTCAGGGAGTTTCAGCGTAAGGATTCTGAGCTTCTGGACGAGGAAGAGGATTAACAATGTCGACCGCTTATTTATCCTTGTTTTGTCTTTGTAAACTGACATGAGAATATCTCGAGAAACGTGTACGAATGCCATGAAAGTGGAATTCCATTTACCGCCAACTGACTGGTCAAGTGCATTTTATGCGATTTACGTCAAACACTAAACTTGTCTGCTATCTCGAGCAGTCGCCTAACACAACTGTAGGGTTACAAGGATGGAAATTCAAGTTGAAAAGTATTTCTCAACTGGTACACACATTCTGAACAAAGATGCAGTCTGATATGTGTGGAACAACCGTCATTGATAGATAAAGTTATACCTTTTGATCACGATTGTCAGCATCTCAGCCCAGAGAGAAAGGGAAAAAAATTGACCTCGACAGAAGATGAGGAATGGCCGACAGTTGAGGACCATATCTTGCAGCGTTGTCGTACAGCTCAAAAAGGGGAATGGCAAGAAGTTTCATGTTTTTTGGGACAGCCAACACTTCTATAGTAAAACGAAGTGGTTGGGAGTTGATCACTGGCGGAAATGAGGATACATACTTTTTTCAGGCATCTGAACAACGAAGAGTTTTTTGCACTCTTTTGGCTTCGTAATATGCGCGGGGATGAATGGATACTAAATTTAAGGAAATGAAATCACTACAACGGGTATATTTGGAGGAAAAAATACCATGAAAGTCTCAAAATTTGGCCTCCACCATTGCGCCAAACAATCTCCAATTTCCCATTCGTTGTTGATTCCATGAGTAACCTGGTCGAATTGTGAACCTGGAGGAGGAGCCAGACGTTCGTCCAACCGTCGCTTCAGGCCTTCTATTTCATCCTCGCCTGGCTTGAGATAGTCTCCTGGACTGTTTCATGTGAAAAAGAAAAGATTTAGTCACACTTCAGGAGGTGTTATGGAGGGGAAACAGTCCACAGCGTGTGTGTGCGCTCGGCTTCCAGATGGGGGGATTGCCGCCAGCAATGAATGAACATGGGAAGAGTAGGATCGATCTCAAAGGGGGATCCGATCCAATTAAAGACGCGGTTGACCTGTTGATATGACAAGATAATAAAGAAAAAGGACACACAGCTTGAAGAAAGCATTCGCAATCTGGAGCATCAATATATGCGGGTGACCATGGTCATGAACGACAAGGATGCCTTCTACGGTACGACGCATCCCAAAATCCTCATAGTTGTTCTGCAAGCGTTGTAAACGTGCAGAAACGCTCGGATCTTCCTCTGGCTGGGCTTCCTTCGTGCTATTGTTGCTTAGATCAGATTCGATGCTCGACAACAGAGGGATAGTTCCTGCCTGAAAGTAAAGTTTGATAGGGGATACCTATAAAAGTATTAGAAGTATTCCAAGCAACGAGCAGTTGGCCGTACGGACAGTGCAATTGTATTTGACATTATGAGAAGGAAAGACCGAAGGCGTGTCACCTGTCACATTGTGACGGGCTCCATGATCATGACCGTTGGATGAGCGGCTTCAACTCCAATTACCAAATGCCAGCCCCATATTGAGTTGCCGGTAGAGAAAATGCCAGGCTGGTCCTGAAAGCGGCAGTTGTCTTGTTTTAAAGGCCCTTATCGATTATCTACCAGGTGCTGGAAATTTTCCCATCTGCAGCGCTTATCTAGTTTCCAACATGGACTCGGAATCTTTATCTGGGCAGCCTCCGCAAAGGCAGCCTCCGCAGAGTCCCACCTATAATAATCCATCAGGTGTGGATACTCCTGTGAATGATTTACTACTGCCACCCCCTTGGACAACCACAGCGACCGACACTCCAACCTCTTTTCGCTCTCTCGTCGGTTTCATGCAGCGTCGGATATCTGATTTAGTCGGAGCCACCCCAAGCACCGATAGTGGAAATGGCGACGCAGGTTTCTTTGACACGGTACTCCCCGATCAGCAGATTCCGCAAAGTCCTAGTCTCGTCAATGAGTTGCATAGGGCTGGGTGAGTTTTTTTGAAGTCCCACTTTCCACTTTTTTTCTTTCTTCTTTCTTCATTGAGTTATGTCCATTACGTTCCGTATTCACTGGCAACGTGGTGTGACCACCCTTTATCCTTCCTAAATCCACTCCGTCTGCCATGAAGACCCCTTTTCAAACCCATGGTGTTCATGTGTCCTGAGCGCGGTACGGCACTTCCAAGAACTCGCGATCGGCTGAGACAATGATGGTCCATCATGTCACTGCAAAGCCAATACATTCGCCATCTGACCTCATCCATGCGCCTCATAATATTACTTGCATACCGCCTATGAAACTCCACTTTTTCAATGGCTTGCAACTTTCGTGACTTCTTCATTCCAACCTTGCATTTCATCAGAGTCTAGTGCTGTGGTCACACCACTTTGTCCCCAATTGTCTCGAGCACCCAGGTTCCGTATTTCTACCTTCCCGATTGGTCTGGGCGGCCTGCTTCTTGTATTTGCCAGACATGCTCCGTTTACACACGCGGATGGCCCCTTCTTTGCCGTCTTGTACCTTCCCCGCAAATGCCATTTCCTTTCTCTTTAGACTGCGTCTATTGATGCGTTATCATCTGATTGTCTCAAATCATCTCTTCATAAAGCCAACTAACTTCGCATCTCACACAGACTCCTCCAGCCAAGAACGTACAATGGGTCTTCACTAAGTTCATTCTCATCCCCACCTCCCGTTCATAATCACACTCGGCCCACCTCTCCACCTTTAACCCGTCGTGATTTCCAACCAACGTCAGCGCAGTCCCCCACAAGCGCAGGCACACCTCATACACCAATTTCAATTCGTGCCATGACTGTGGAACTCTCCAACATGCCTTTCCCTGCGTCACTACCGTCCCCCTTTGCTACTGTCGATTCAAGTGGAAGCCAGAACCCCCCGACCTCTGGCATTCACCACAAACCCAATGGCTCTAAACCGTCTCGGCTGAGAGTCTACCCAGAACATATTGGATCCGCTGATCAAACCCTGCTTCCGTCAGGTCCAGGAGGGTTTATCTTTCCTCAAACAGCGTTCTACAGTGCCGTTTCTGATGCACACGGGTCACCTCACCTCCCAGTGAACTCTGCATCTGTAGGGGTGTTCTCGCCTGAAAAAGAATCGTTGAAGAGCACCGCGACCTCGGTGTCTATTGCTAGCAGAAGTGGTACAGGCGACTCGAGTGCTCTGGACAATTCAGTCGGGACATTTTTGAGCATTCCCACTTCGAATCTATCGGCGACAACCCCCTCTTCCTCTGAGAGTTGGGGCGGTCGTGACATGTCAAGAAGGAAAGAAAAACAGAAGGAGGAAGAAAGGATCCTTTCTGGTCTGAGCCTTTCGCGACCCGCTTCGCTTGTTGATGAGGAAGGTGTCAATGACGATTCTTTGGGGGCTCCCTCGTCAAGGTCGTCAAGGTCGTCCAGTGCAGATGCCGAGTCCCGAGACTACCCACACCAACAACTTCCCAACGAATATCTTCCATTCAATCCTGGACAAACGCAAACCATTCGACCACTTACACGGCAGCCTCAGCTGCCTTCTCCCCACATTGTTGCCGAGGAATGGAACTTGAGTACGCCGACTGCAACACCAATGGGTACACCGCGAGCATTTACTAGACCATTGCCGACGTCACCCACTAATCCGAGCCCCCGTTACTCAGGATTTAGTGATAGAGATGTTGAGAAGCAGAAAGAGGGTGATGAAGAGACTGGACGTCCTCATGTTCACGGGCAGGGTCATATCAGATGGAGAAGTCCTTTGAGAGTGGAGCACAGGAACGAGCGATGTTCGAATATCAGATATGACGAACAAGTGGAGGGGCGATGGGAGAGTGATACGTCCAACGAAACGACCCCTTTGCTCGGAAGCCAAACTTCATTGACATACACGAACTCAGCAGACCGGGCTAATGGTGCGGCAGGATGTGACAGTCTATTGTCGAAGAAACGCACGTCATGGATTTCACCATCTTTTCCAAGCAAGCTACGGGCCTCTACCATGGATGTCAAGGCAATTTTCAAAAAGGAGATCACCCAGCTACCATGGCATGGACTTACAGCCGTCAGGGCCATCCCTGCCGTACTATTGGGGTGTCTGCTCAATATTCTAGATGGCGTATCATGTGAGTCGTATTGTTCTTGTAAGATCTGTTTGCTGGGCCACGTACCCATACCTATATGGGGTCATCTACCTTCCTTTTCTATCAATTCTCACTGTCTGTTTTCATCGTGACATGTGATCGCGATCGCTAACGAAATTACTCTTCTTTTGGACTCTGGATGCGTCCGATGACCTTCCTTCGTAAACTCTGCTCCTCTTCTCCTCGAACGTGTGTCGGAACATGAGTAGATGGTATGATCATCTTTCCCGCCACTGGTGTATTCTCGGAACTCGGTCCTATGGGAGTCTCGATGTTCTTCGTCAGTACTATAGCTTCTCAACTGGTTTACACGCTTGGAGGATCCGGTTTCGCGGGTGCTAATGGAAGTATGATGATTGAAGTTGTCGTACGTATTCGTCCTGTGCATTCTTATGGCCAAGTTGACCCAACCACGGCGTAGCCGTTCTTTCACATCATGGCGACCAGCATTGCAGACCAAATAGGAGAGGATGAGCCTCTCTCGATTATCGCGACTACCCTTTTCGCGTACGCATTTAGTTCGGTCCTGACAGGTGAGCTTTCCGATATTTATTTAGTCCCTGTCAGGGTTCTTGTGAAAAACTCGGATCTATCTGTTTGACTATACTTTTATCAAATGCGATTACTGAGGCTAACTCTTTATGCCCAATTGTAGGGCTGAGCTTCTTCCTCCTCGGTGCTCTCAAACTGGGCACTGTAGTCGGGTTCTTCCCGCGCCACATTCTTGTTGGGTATGTGATTTGATTGTGTCTCCTGGTCGTTTCTTGGTCTTGGTTTAAGCACTGCAGTAACTCCAGCGTGCCTCTACAAGACTGTCGCCTATTATGATAGAATTTGCTAACTCATTTGTCTCTAGATGTATCGGCGGTATTGGAGCTTTCCTAATCCAGACTGGGTATTGTAGCTTTTTCTCGATTCTCAAGCCTTCTAAGTCGTATGAATCTTTCACAGGCTAACTGTCAGTCTGAGGGTATCTGAGGACGACTTCAACTTCTCGTTCGAGACCCTAAAGTACATGTTCGATGTCCACAACTTCGTTCTGTGGGCCTTCCCTCTACTCCTGGCCATCTTGTTGAGGGTCATCACCCATAAATTCCACCACCAGCTGATCTTCCCTCTGTGTAAGCAAATTTATTGCTCTCATTATTTTAAACTAAGGCCCGATTTCTCTGAATACTTGAAGACTTTATCACCGTCCCAGCGATCTTTTACGTGGTAGTTGCTATTGCCGGATTCAAGTTGTCGGATCTTCGGGAGTCTCGGTGGATTTTCAACATGGGCGCCTCTGCCCACGAACCATGGTTCAAGTTCTATACATACTTTGACATCGAGAAAGTCAATTATAGTGTGCTGTGGTCGACACTTCCTACTCAGCTCGCACTGTTAGTTTGGTATTACTTTCTAATATCGAATTCCACTGATTTTTTACAGGCTATTTTTCAACGTCCTGCATCCACCCCTAAATGTTCCTGCACTTGCAGTTTCTTTGAACGACGACGTTGACACCAACAAGGAGCTTGTCGCACATGGATATTCAAATTTTTTGTCGGGTCTTCTTTGCAGCGTGTATGTCTATTCTGTCCATATTTTTACCTCGAGAGTGGCTGATACTCGAGAATATAAGGCCAAACTATCTCGTCTATGTTAACACGTTATTGTAAGTTGGTTATCTTGTACTCGGATCCAGTCCTTTAAAGCCTCGAATTTGTAGGTTTTATCGGGTAGGGGGTGGGAACCGTATTGCAGGTTTCCTTCTTGCGGTTGCGACTGTTATTCTTTTGATTATAGGACCTTGGCCTATATCTTACATCCGTAAGTCTACGTCACCTTTTTTTACGCATATGATACTCAGCAAATATTCATTGTAGCCGTGATGGTTGTCGGTGCCCTGATTTATGTGTTAGGCCTTGATCTCGTAAAGGAAGCTCTGTGGGACAACAGACACCGCGCTAGTTGGTCGGAGTATATTACCATCATCAGTATCATGGTTATGATGACAGTCTGGGACTTTGTCGTTGGAGTTTTGTTCGGAATCACTGTTTGCTGTACGTTCATTTTGACATTGCAATAGAGTGAACACTAAGAATTTCGTTTAGGCATCTTCTTCGTCATACAAAATTCCCAGTTGCGTAGCATTCGCGCTATGTACACTGGAGATTTTGCCATGTCTGCGGTGCGGAGACCTAGCTTGCAGCGTGCATATATCAGGGAAGTTTCACGACAGACAACCATTCTCCGTTTGCAAGGTCGGCCTATGACTCCATTTCCTTGAATATGTCTGACATTATAACGCCCTTAGGATTCCTCTTTTTCGGGACCATCACCCATGTCGAAAAAACCATCCGCTCCGTGATTGAAGGTCCTTCCTGGCAGCAGCGGCCTGTGCAATTCCTCGTCCTGGACCTCTCATTGGTTGGGGGGATTGATATGTCTTCTGCAGAAGCATTTGTACGCATTCACAGAGTATTATCTGCGAGATGTGTCACTTTGGTTTTCTGTGGGTTCGAATTTGACTCACCCATTGGGAGGGCCTTGAGTAGTGTGGAAGTTATAGGACAGCCTGGGGTTGAGCTGTTCTCCACATTTAATGATGCCATGGAATGTGAGTGGATTTATACTGACGAAAGGTTGACAATAACTTTTATTGCTTTACAGGGACGGAGAACTCATATTTGCATGCTTGGTTTAAGTCTCAAAAGATTGAGATGTCTACTGCTTTCCGTGAGCGCCATTTATTCCTCTTTATACAACACAGATTAAAAGGTTGATATTTCCAGTAACTATTCCTGGCAGCCAGGAAGCAGAGTACAACCAACTCATTGGCTCTTTGATTCTTTCACCACGCCGGTCCCACATCCGTGATGCTGGGGAGAGGACTATCGCAACCGAGATTTTCTCCACACTTCAACCAGACATGTCAGCTGAACCACATAATACACTGAGAAAGGCCTTTTCTTCGTATGGCGATCCGAACCCGGCCTTCTTCCAGACGATCTCGGAGTATATGGAACGTGTAACAGCGACCTCGGGAACGGTCCTCTGGCGACAGGGCGAACAGCCCAGTGGACTTTTTGTGATCGAATCAGGGGTTTTGCGAGCATTATACACGTTTGCGAACCCAATGCAACAGTTTGAAGAATCCATGGTAGCAGGCACGCTCGCTGGGGAACTTTCAGCACTCGCAGAGTCACCTAGGAACGCTACGGTGACGGTTGAACATGGACCGGCAGTTTTGTGGAAGATGAGTGGGGCAAACTTGGAAAAATTACAGATAGAGGAACCCGAACTGGCGAGGGTTTTCATCCAGCTCGTGTTGAAAGGTAGGAGTCATGGTTGCAGATTGTCTGCTTTTTCTGATGAATGTGGTGGACAACAGCTGCAAAATTGGATTATGATATCCTTTTGGCCGCTATAGCCTCTAGGCAATAGAATTTATCGGTCATATCAAAATTCGAGGATTGTTTTCTTCTTCGATTCATTTCCTAATTTATCTGCTAAAATTCGTTATTGTGGATAATTTCACATTTTAAATTCTTGCCTCTATATCATTCAAGACCATTTAACACGACAACTGCTATAGAACTCAAAATTTACTTCGGTTCTGGTATTCATTTCCTAACATATTGGATTTTCTATGGTCGGGTTTTTTTTGGGGTTGTCACCTCATAATTTCATAGGAACAAATGTTGTATTATCCCATTTCCTTTGTCGTGTAATGCAACTAAGCGGGAAAGTTTTTCATATCTACAAGTGCAGCGGTGTAAACGTGTGGGATAAATAGATAGATCATTGAGGCTCTGCTGAGTGGTAGTATTAACATTGTACTAGCGAGTGGGAGGAGGGTCGAAGGTTATGCAATTAATGAAGGTTGGACCATCACATATCTGCTTCCTAGATTCCTTTCCTGTTCGTGACTATCGTATATATGTATCTATTTTTGGTAATCTATCTTTCTGGACATTGTGATCAATCATCATGAAGATTGCACTTTGGGTTCTTTCAACTTCTCATCAATGCTATAAACACTTGGAGGTTGCTTTCACACCACTTTGGCGAACGGCATGGTACTAAGGTCTACCCTTGTATCCACTCAGCGTCCTCTTCCAGAATTTGGTTCGAGTTTCTGATCGTTCGGGATGTTAGGCTTCTCCATGTCACCATACTTTTTCAAGGGGAATACGACAACGAAAGGTTTGGGACCCAGAGTCATTTTTAATCGCTGATCCAGACGTCGTCATCCCCTCCATCGACTTGGGGTTACATCCACGTTTTTTCGACGAACGATTCCCAATGAGATTAGAGTTGTAACCGTGATGCATTGATGGACAGGATATCACAGCAGTTTGTGAATTCTGACCAATTGGTGCTTGTTCGCCTTATGTAATATTAATTCTTGGGGCCAAACTGTGCGCTTGTCACACGGACTTACCTTGTGGATGGAAATTCAGATAGACGGAGAAGATTTAAGAAAAAACATGAAGTCACAGATGGTCCTCAGGTACCACAGTGACTCTTCGCAAATCTTGGAAACGATAGTTGGTGCTGAGAAGGTTGAAACCTTGATCAAGTTAAACAAGGCCATTCATCTTAGTTCAAGTAATAAGCTCAAAGTCTTCCGAGTCAAATGGAAATATGTTTGGATTTGTCGGTCCTACATTTCTTACCAGACTTAAGAATTATGATACCTTCGTAGTTGTACAATACTAACTTCAGATGAATAAATTCATTCTCGTGATCGGATTTCTCAGCTGGATGCTTCTTACTCAGCGTAGGTTCAAGGCATATAAAACCCATTGGGACTCACAATTCCTTTCTACGACATCCCCATGTCTGCTCTCCAATCCGACAAAGTTGCCGCCACGGTGGTCTACAATACTCCCCTAAATGGAGTCCGAGCTCATATGTACTTGAACGCAGACCCTACGACCGGCGTCAGGGTGCGCAATTACTCCCAGGAAGAAAAGGAAGTAGAGATCGAGAACATCCGTGGAAAAGAGGATTCGGTGACTCTCGACACAGCAGGCTTTCAGTTCTACCGAGCTCCTTCCAAACATACGTCTTTTGCGAATAACGAGGTTATTAAGAAGGAATACTACCCAGAAAGCATCGAACTCATCCAAAAGCTTACTGGAGCGACTGGGTCGAGCTCTTTGACCACAGTACGAATTTTCCAGACCGACGTTTTAGATTTCTCTCAAAACTGAACTTTTTTTTTCAAAAGCAATCCGTAGGCGTCGTCCTGGAGAAGTAGACGACAGCCCAGACAAACGTCAACCTGCCGTCAGCGTCCATGTCGACCAAACGAACAAATCTGCTGTTGACCGTGTTCATCGTCACCTTCCTTCTTCTGATGTCCCGGAACTTCTGAAGCACCGTTTCCAGATAATCAACCTCTGGAGACCCATCTCACACCCTGCTGAGGATTGGCCCCTCGCCTTGTGTGACTATAGGAGCGTTGATCCAAAGAAGGACGTCTATCCAATTGCCTTGATTTATCCAGATCGAGAGGGCGAGACACTGGGAGTCAGATACAATGAGCAGCACAAGTGGACGTATTTGCGGAACATGGCTCCAGACGAACTGGTCCTCATCAAGTGGTAAAACTGATCATGTTTTCTCATAAAGTGATGCTAACAAAAACCATTAGTTTCGACTCGGTGCAAGATGGCAGTGTGGCAGTATTTACACCACATACCGCCTTCCAAGATCCAACCACTTCACAGAATGCGCCTCTCAGAGAGTCTATCGAGCTTCGGGCCCTTGTCTTCTACGATGATTAATGTCAGTACATATGACTGAACATAAACGACGTTATGCCAAAATTGCCAGACATGAATTCCGAGGCCTTGAAAAATAAAAATAAGGCAGCCGAACATATCGTTCATGATAGTGTCGATGTGGAGCGTTGTCAAGTCTAATAACAACAGGAAACATATTGCAACATCA
>Ga0307507_10004176_pt1 | contig 26175 bp, 24 predicted proteins | sample 7_EM_MG_FD_207223 | JGI IMG/M metagenome (GOLD analysis project Ga0307507, IMG submission 207223) | Populus trichocarpa ectomycorrhiza microbial communities from riparian zone in the Pacific Northwest, United States - 7_EM | ecosystem: Host-associated > Plants > Roots > Unclassified | place...
ACACCCCTTTATAGGGCTGGCCAAGTTTGTGGCGGGAAGAATCCACCAAATGCGATCAGCAAAGAGCTATCTGGCCGCCCACCCCTCGTGGTTTGACAAGAACCCGAACCCAACCTGCCCACGGTGCGAGACCGGACCAGAGTCCTTTCAGAACGCCATCCTCACCTGCCCTCCTGCCCCCTCACGGGTCCGCGATCTCCTGCTAAAAGAAGTCTCCTCCCTGGCGCATCACGCAACAATATGGTCCAATCCCCTCCTCATATGAGCACTAGGCGAGTACATCACCGACACAAAAACCAGTTTTCCCCCGGACATGCTCCCCGACCACTACTCCCCCCCCTTTGCTTCCCCCACCCAAGACTAAAACAGACATGGTTCCTCGCGGGGGTTTTATTTAGCTTTCTGCGTCAAATTATCCTCTGACTAATACAAATCTAGATTCTTGCTGACATTGCTGAGCGTCACCGGAGCTCAAGCGCCGCTCCATCAAGTGGCCATGCCAAGCCTCGCTTTCTCACAGGGTGGCACTACAAGCATCCCCCACCTCAACCCATGCATCATTGCTTTTATCTCCCGTCGGCTGCGATAGATTGTCGATTCTTGCAGAACCGCATCTACTTGTGTCCTATCCCGTTAATCTACCTTACCACTTACGAGTACCTTGATGGTATGATACAAGTACCCCCCAATAGTACCTCGAACATAGAGATTACGAATTTGGCAGATTATCTATGCACATGGGAGGGCCCATATTAAATTCGGGAATCTAAATTGGGGCATAAATTTTCAAGTATAATATCAGGAAGAACACATATGGAGGAGCACAGAAGTGTGGACGCGTGTGGGTGCACTAGGGGATAAACGGATGTATAAGTTGGAGCAGGGCCTTGACGAGAGAAAGTTTCAGCCGCATTGACTGAAATTCAACACGCCACTAGTGATAGCTAAGGGCCGTTGGGTGACCGTTTCTGCTGTGAAAAGGACCACTCCGTTTTAAAACGGAAGGGAAAGGGCCATGAGTGAAGAAGGAGGCATGAACATCAAATCATCCGCTTCATCCAACCCCCAATCCTAGCGTTTCTAGGAAAATAGCATTTATTTTTATGCCAAGCAGGGCCTTAAGCAGTCATGCGCTAGCAACCTCTTATTTAATAAACAACGTGCATCCCCAACCGTCAACACCTCTGAGCAATTCTTCCACCCCCATCATGCCTCCGCTCTCATCCCTGGCTCTTTAGTACAACTCACTCGAAAATTGCAGAAATCCGCTTAAATTGTCTGAAATTCGCAGGAGGTCAAGCTTTCAGCCAGTCCCTCTCCAGGTCTTCAACCCACACCTTTTCTCGTTCTCCAACGCCCTCCTTTTGACCTCCAACACACACTGCTTCTCGAATATTCTTCTCTGTATTAGGTAATCCAGGGAAAAAGTACTCTTTCAGATTGGGCGAAATTTGTTGCGCCGACGACTGCAATAGCCGCATATCCACTAAAATCATTCCGAAAGCACAAAGACTGTATATTTGGCCTATCGATTTCGATTAAGTTTCCCGGTTCAACGGTCTACAGGGGGCATTATCTTTAGGATTACCGAGATTGTAGCCGGTTTGGTAGAGGTAGAAGGCTGTGTTATTAACCAAAAGGGCATCATGGGTAATACGCCTCTCGGGTGGGCTGCTAGGAATGGGCAAGAGGAAGTGGTGAAAATGCTACTGGCACAGGATGGCATCGACCTCAACAAGGGAGACCAGGAAGGCCGAACACCACTCTGGTGGGCGGCCTTCAATGGGCATCAGGGAGTGGTGGAAATGCTACTCGCTCGGAACGGCACCGACCCCAACCGGCCTGATCGGTGTTGGCAGACACCGCTCTGGGTGGCTGTTTCGGATGGATACGAGGGAGTAGTGAAAATGCTACTTGGACGGGATGACACCAACCCCAACCAGCACTGCGGCAAGGGCAAAACAGCACTCCAGTGGGCTGCCCGCAATGGAGACCAGAGAATGGTGAAAATGCTACTTGGACGGGGTGACACGGACCCCAACCGGTCAGACGACTGGGGTGAAACACCACTCGGAATAGCTGCTGAGAGTGGGTACAAAGGAGTGATGAAAATACTACTCGGACGGGACGGCACCGACCCCAACCGGTCAGACGTAGATGGCCGAACACCACTCTGGTGGGCTGCCCGTAATGGGGACCAGGGAATGGTGAAAATACTACTCGGTCATGACGACACGGACCCCGACAAGCCAGATCAGTACGGCGAGACACCACTCAGTATAGCTGCTTCCATAGGGCACGCGGGAGTGATGAAAATACTACTCGGACGTGATGACGTCAACCCCAATAAGCTAGATGAGCACAACAAAACACCACTCTGGTGGGCTACTTCTAGTGGGCACGAGGGAGCGGTGAAAGCGCTACTCGAACGGGACGACGTCAACACTTATACGCCAGATGACTACTACGAGGCACTTTCGTCAGCTGCTTACCAAGGGCACGAGGGAGTGGTGAAAGCACTACTCGAACTGGATGCCGCCAACCCCGGTAGGGCCGGTGGGGTTGGAAAAACTCCACTCTGGTTGGCTGCCCAGAAAGGGCACAAGGAACTAGTGAAAATATTGCTCAGAGAGAGCATCAGTCCCGACAACCCAGATGAGTACGGCCGCACACCACTCTCGATCACTGCTGAGAATGGGCATGAGGAAGTGGTCAAATTACTGCTCGGACGGGACGACGTCAATCCTGACAAACCAGATAAGGACGGGCAAGGGCCACTCTGGTGGGCCGCTCGCAACGGCTGCGAAGAAGTGGTGAGATTACTACTCGAACAGGAAGAGGTCAGTCTTAACAGGCCAAATCGATATGGACAAACACCACTCTCAATCGCTGCTAGACATGACCATGCGGGAGTAATAGCCCTACTACAGCCTCCAACAGATGCCGGCCACAGTACGACATAAGCCTGAGGGGACATCGTCCTCGTTACCGCTTTTCGATATCGTGCTGATAGCCTATGCGCCGCCCTTGCAATGACCCCAACTGCCCCATAAACCTGTTTTTCGCTGCAATCGCTTCCTTATCCTCACCCCACACCACAATTTCCTGCTCCTTTAACCACCCCCTTATGGTAATTTTCATCTTACCTTTCTTTCCGGGGTGAGCATGCTACAAAAACCCCGCCCAAAGTTTCTACTTTTTTTGATGGAAGGAGTCACATGCAATGGGAATACAAATATCACATAGCTGTCCGGCCTTCTATCCGGATTTTTCTTACGGGGTTGGGTCGAGATTTGTGACCTTCCGGACTTTAGTGCTATAGGAGGACTATTCCTGTTGTACTGAGATAAGCCAGTGTGGCGCAAAATTCCCATCATATTTACTTCTACGGTATTTTATCCTTGTTTGTTCATCTACCATTTCTACAATTCACTGTTTCCCCTTTCCTCCTCCCCGAAGTGTAAACGCGACGGTGATTTGGATAATATTAGGAAGGAAAAATATCCAATGCAACTATTTCCTACGCCTATCCAAAGTGACATAAGCGCTACCTATTCGGCAAGGTATGCTGATGGTGATTGGTTTCCACTCTGGACATGGTTTAATCGGGATGCTACTTTTCTAAAATGTCCTCCAAGCGTGAACCTAAAGGTGAGGTTGGAAGGCTGTCCGCACTTTTTACTATTGCCTACCAAGGAAAATTAGCACTAGAAGGAGTCTGTTATCTGTGAAACCAATCACAATTCTACAAGCACAGTAACTTATAACCTCCAAAAACTCGTTGTGCAACCAAAACTTCTGTATTGTGTTAGAAGCCGTCCGCCTGCACGGCGTGCCATTTGGGAGTGGTACACTTTCTCCAACCCGCCCACACCCAATTTGGGTCACCTGAATACGCTACGAAGGTTGCTTCTCTGAACAAGACTCAACAACTACTGCTGTAATCCCTGTCTTTTTGGCCACAAATTCCTGGCTCAAATGCTCTATGTTCTTACCTTCATATCGTGGCTGGGTGCATAACGGATTTTTCAAGCGTGTCCCATATTCCTCCTTAATTTGGTAAGAGTGATAAAACTGACTACGATGCTACACAATATTGATTTGCGAGTGAGTTGGGATATTTTTATCTTCTCCAGGTTCCCTACTACTCCCTACAATTGCTTTCCTTTCTTAGACCTTCCTGTCTATGCTCAGGTTAGGTGCCTTGAATCTATATAATCCGAGCCAGGAAGACCCCTTCCTTCCCCTAAGAGTGGTGTTTCAATGACACCGTGCTTTACTGCATTGTACAGTGCTCTAACACAAGTCATCGTGTATTGTGGCCACTTTTGCATCAAAATTGATGTTTTTTTTAGAGTGCCTGAGGTTAGCTACCTCTGGTCTGAGTAAATTAATTCCTGGTAAAATAGTGGTTCTGGATACCCTAATTGTAGTATTTCAATATTGGAGTATATGGTGCAATATTGAATGAACTGAGGGGGTGCAGAATTGGCAATTTTCAAAATCTGTCTTTTTCAATGGGCCCCTATACATATTCTCAGCACTTAGTTCCTGGTTTGGGGTGGGCTATGTGAATTGGTAAGTGCTGCCTAACTTATAGAGGGAAGGGATATGTTATAGAAATGTGAATTCCGGACTCACGAAATCCTTCGCTATCTATTGATATATCTTTGATTTTAATTGAAGAGGGAGGAGTGGGAACCGGGGTTTCAGAGCCTCTGAATTCCCACCAAAGCGTAGACGGCATGCTACAGTAGGTACGCACCCTGTATTTGCCCGTACCCCTCCAACCGCCAGGTCACCCTTAACAGTCAGCGCCGTCTCGTGCTGCTAGACGACCGTCTATAGGAGAAACGGGCCCTAAGTTTCTTTGCCGCGGGCGGATTTTATCCTTCGGTCACTAAACATAGGCGAGTGACAGTCGGTGACGGTAGGATAAACAACAAGAGAAAATAGTGGTGATAACTAACTTCTATGACCACGCTGAAATAGGGTTGGATTTTTTTTTTTGCAAGTACAGTACTGTGCTAATAGTGGTATTTTTAATTATATTCTGAATACTACATATTGAGGGTGTCACTACGGGTTTACTCCACCCCTCGGTAAGTTTTGTTAAATCTTAAATTATCCTAAGTTCTGATAGGGAACTATTTACCAATGTGCTCGGGAACTATTCGAACCACTATTTGGGTTAGTTAGCCGGAGAAACGGAATTTAGTTTTGGCGAACTTCTCGATCGTGAGAAAAATGGGGTTGACCATGATGAAGCTCGCAATTTACTATCATACCGCACTGCGGGGCCCGACGCGAGTACTGTACTGTACTTGGCGGTCGTAATGGGTACAAACAAGCCCACCCTCTACATTCGCAGAACTTAGAACGATGGGACAAGAGCTTTACAGCTTGTACCAACGCCACGGGGGGCTCTATTGTGCTGCTTGGAGTTCGGCGATATGTAGGTTTATCGGCAGGTTCATTTATAATGCTTGATGTGCTTGTATATATACTGAGCTAACTAATTCCACCAGAGGTGTTCTAGGATGCTAGTCCATCCCCGTGAGAAATTTGTGCTGTCCCACAGGATAAAACTTAGACAGGCGCGGTGCTTGCTACCGATACGACAGGCGCAAATCACATGCGGTGGCAACTGGTTAGGGGGAGATTGATTGGCGGCACTGAATCACCTTCGAGGTCCTAATTTACAAAACACTCCACCTTTCTCTAGCCCGTAGTAATTTCAAGAGTAGACGGATTCCCCCACCCACTATCTACAATATCCTAAGCAGCCAAAAATAGATAAAGTCTCTACTTTCTAGTAATAATATAGGTTCTTTAAGCACAGCCATTAGCAGAGGGAAAAAAAGTTGCACTATTGCCGATAATAGGCCCCAAATCTTGACTCAGTTATCCCCGCTAGAGCCTAGAGTACGGCACCAGGATATTTAAAATAGCTAAGCGAAGAGATAGGGGAATGTCTCTTACAAACCGAGTAATTTAGAAGCTGGCGCACTGCTAGAATCCGAAGATGCAGTTTTTTTTTTGCTACGGAGACCCGGGAGTGTGGTAGAATTACAATATTAGGTAACGAGGGTGGATATCGAGATTCTTAGTGACAGATAGCTTGTGCTATCAGGCCAGAGGACCGGGTGTCGCGGTTAGATGTTTTACTGACTTTCCGATATGGCCAAAATGCCGTGAATTACCTCTTCTAAGGAGGTGAATCTATGACAAATCATCGGGTTAAGCTTTTTAATTCGCTAAGCTGAAGCCTCCTAAAGTCTCCAGGCAATAGAATATTCGTGATCAGACTCTACATTCATGACAAAACCGGGAAGTGCCTTCCTGGAAGAGTAACGACTATATGCTTGCCAAAGAAAAGTCTATGTTGTAGAGCGCATTGAGAGGTGCACAAGTTAGAATTAGTTTAGTTAGGGTTTGGGCAGTCACGAGAGAAGAGGTCAATATTATGACGTATTTATTTTATCGGTAAAGGTCTCCGATACCACCCACTTTTATGTTTTTTCCCTCCCGTACCACCCTTTTGTTACATAATATTACGCCAATTAGATAATTATGTAATAATTTAACAGGTGCAATATGATAAACTGGTATTAACTGCCAAGAGTTAAATACGTATAGTATTCCACAGCATAGTGAGTGGGCAATCTGCAAGTTTAGGCAATGCCATTGGCTAAGCCCCAGTCCGGATTCGAATAGTGGCTAGTATTTGGATGGATGGCTCGCTATGGTGGGCACTCGTGATGGGGCGGAATACGTTAATATTACTGTGATCCAAAAGTATACTAGTATAAACTATAAGGAAAGAATGCATTGCTAAAGGTATTTAGCCTATCTACTTTGTAGTATTTAGAGTATATACAAAGCCAGTAGCGGGAAACCAAGCAAGGTTCTGAGTAAAACCACCATAACTAAAAGCCAAAGTACAAAGAGAAATACAAAGAGAAGAAAGTAGTAGGTATTAGGAGTGTGGTTGACGGCAGGTTGCTGAATTGTGGCCAGTACCTCGACATGTTGAACAACGAGGACAAGGACGCGCTGGTTCAACATGAGGGACACTAGCACGATTTGCAATCATTTGACGCCACAAAACATCACTAACATAAATGCGCTCCTTGCGTTGACGACCTCTTGGTTGACGGGTAAGTGGGGTCTCCACCTGGTGGGCAATAGGAACTATTGCCTCATTTTGAAGTGCGATTTCAGGCTGAGGAGTAGCAGGAGGAAGAGCATTTCGTCCTGACTTGCTCTAACCCGCTGGGCACATCTCTCCATAGTACATGTATAGATAACACGAGTAGGATCTTTATTAGCAATTTTAAAGGAAAACTTCTCTTTGATTGACCAATCCTCAATAAGTTCTTTAAGGATTTGAAAATTATCAAACAGTTGCCCGACAACAGGTGGCTCAGGGAGATGCCCAAGCATTGACATCGTGCTTGTAGAAGAGAAGGACTTGATTGAACGGCAAGAAGACTGAGAAAGAGTAGGGGTGGAAGAGGAGCTCAAGAGAATCAGAGAGAGCGACAAGCGTAGGGAGTGCTGGAGAACCAGAGAGCGCGGAGGCCAAGGGAGAGCGCTTGAGTCCCAGGGAGAGCGAACGCTCAGAGGAAGGTAGTAAATGAAAGGTTAGTGAAGTGAAAGGATAACTTAACCCTTTGCTGTTATGAAGAAGCGGAAGGGGTACAGTGCGGTTGACGGGCAGGTAGGTGGAAAAAAGAGCGTCGGAGGGCCAGGAAGCGTGAAGCCTAAGAAAAAGCGTTGGAGGCCCAGAAAGAACAGAGGCCCAGAAAGAGCGGAGGCCAAAGGTGAGCAGCAAGGGAAGCAAGAGTGCAAACTTAGAGGGAATGGGGAGTTTAGGGTGGAGAAAGCTAGAGTGAGCTAGAATAGGAGTAAGAGCCGGAGTGGAAGGGCTGGTAGGATGAAGATGGGATAGAAGGTACGCGTAAGAGAAAGTTGTCGGTTACTACTGATAATTGTAAAAAATAAAATAAAATTAAAAAATTAAAAAAAACCTGTTAATTCGCTTGGCTATTTAATAAACTTAATATTATATAACAAAAGGGTGGTACTTGTACAGGAGGAGCAAACCTTTAGAATACCCTGCGCTTGGCGGTCAACCCTTTCGGATACCATCGACCGAGAAATATACCAACAAGTGAAACCTTTGCAGGGACAGCCCGCCCACATTGCAACGAACAACAAAATCTTTACACACTGGCATATCTTTTTATCCCTTAAACAATGCAAAAAAATTGGAAAAAAATGACTGAAAAAATAAAGAATTACTTTAACCCTTTTGGTTTTTTCTAGAATTTCCCTACAATTTTGTGACTTTCCATGGATTTTTGGTTTAAAAAACCATCCCACAGAAAGCCATTCTGTGGGTGAAAAAAAAAAAATAAGACATTGACCGCATTTACTCAAGAACTCACCCTTTTTCACTTTATTTGTTAATTTTAATTCACTATTTAATGATGGCCGAAGAGAATGGTAGTTCCCTGCAATGGTTTCATTTTTTCGATGGTATATTTCTCGGTCGATGGTATCCGAAAGGGTTGACCGCCAAGCGCATGGTATTCTAAAGGTTTGCTCCACATCCTCCCCCGAAATAAGAACGGCAGGCCGAAAAGGGATGCCCTCCAGTGGGCAGCAAAAAGAAAAAGAAATAACGATCAATCCCCATTGTCACTGCCCCTGTCATAGGATAACGAGGTAGACCCTTGCTTTGTTTTGAGGACCAAGAAACCTTTGATGATATTTGTAGCCAAGGCCAGCCTGGAAGCACTGGAATGGGGCTTTTTTCTTTCTATCCACTGCAAAAGCCAGTGCCTCGGAATGCCCATACTGTTGCTTGAATCGCTCATGGAGAGCCGCAATATCAAGCTTAACGCTGTCGATAAGCTGCGTCTATTCTCTCATGCAGAGTCTGGCCAGCTGTGTAAATTCCTCAAAGCCTCTACTTTGCGGGGGTTTCCTTGGCATAAACCAAGGTTGGTCCAAGTATAGGTGTTCGACTCGGACCCAAGCCTATGAACCTCCAAGCCCGATCTGGGGGAAGATCGTGAGCATTGGAAGCTCAGTCCCGTTCCTTATACAAGCACAAGCACCAACCATAGTACTTAACTAATTGAAGGTGCTGTCGAACAGCCACCTGAAAGCCTTCGGGCCTAGATGCTTACGAGATGCCGGCATGACAGTATGAAGAACTAAAACACAGGGATCATAAATTTATATAGCAAACCACCTATGCACATCTCAGCGCCCATACAGTACTAATTTCGGACTCAAATGATTGGGTTCTTCATGCCCCATCTTGCACTGGAAAATGTGGCTTTTTGTCCCTGCTCAGTGTATGCCAGAGATCTGCTTTGACCATGTATGCGGATGTACCGGGTATATACTATAGGTTCCCTTATCATACCAGCGCTAAATCCGGTGAAGGAAACTACTATAAATATAAAGTTAGTCACCAATAGTTCGGTCTATATATCCTGAAGCGAGAGTATCTACGGTAGGAGGACAACCTCTCTATAAAGCGCTGAAGGCTTAACGATAAAGGAGACACACCGGAATATGCACATTGTGTGATATTTTCGGAGACGCACCCGGAGAGCGAGGATTTCGTGCCCGAATGACCCAATACGGCACTCGGCACAGCTGTGGCCACCTCGTGTGGCGTGTCTGAGTCGCTGCAGGTGCCGGTAAAAAGTTTAACGTAATCGCTAAAGAAGCGGAACATGCCGAACTTAAACGACTGCCCACCATTATGTTATCATTGCTATAAAATATGCGCATCGCGGGGCGGGCAGGGCAGGAGGTAATTGAGAAGGGAGGATAAGAGGCTCCAGATAAATCAAGCTCCTTCTTAACGCACAGTTGGCTAGGTTTTGTTAGAAACTGAGAGGATTTTGCTAAAAGTCGTTCACCCCAACCCAACCCCATTGTCTTAAAAGTTGCAAGCTTTTCTATCCTTCCCTAGTCACAAGCACCGCCTATCTCTGAGCTCTTCGGGAATGTTTGCAAGTACTCGGGTATGGACGTGACCGGACACCCACGTCCATACCCGAGTACCGGTTAAGGGCGCACTGAGTGCGCTCCGATTTCAGGTGCTTCACAAGTGGGTTCATGACAGTTGCGATCAGAGCTATTTAGCCTAGGAGTTTGAAAGCCGTTTGTGTACGAGTAGGATATTGGGGTTAAAATTCATATCATTTATTGTATCTAATGCGAAAACCAGCGCTCTAGTTGGTGCGTATAGCACCCTTTCCACATACAAAACTGACAGATCAACTCGAAATTTGGCACTCAAGAAGCCCTTTTTCGACCCGGGGGGCGGGTTCTTTTAGTGGCGTCCTAAGCGCATCTCCAAACAACGCCATGATCTCTTCCAAATATAGATCGGGATCAAGCCGCGGTTCCAAGTGTTTCGGGGTCTCGCCTGCTGGGTTTTGCTAAGTGGTGGAAAAAATATAGCGGGGGAGGCAGGAAGGTTGGCCTATACGACTAAAGGGAATCCTACCTCCTACAGAATATTGAGGTGAGCCCTTGGCCATATCTGCTCATGGCAATTGTTCAAATTTCTTGGTAAACGTTGAATGTGATCTCTACGGATGAGAAGCTGATAAACTCGTCCCTCAAGGCTAGCAATGATAGCGGTGAACCCGAATTATCGAATACCTACAGAACAAGTAACTGAAAGGAGAAATCCAAGGATGAAAGTAAGGTCCGGATAAGGGGTTAAGATATTACACCAATAACCTATTCCCTATATTTAAAGGTAGAATAAACTCACCCCGACTAATTCACACTAGGCAGGACTAAAGTGATTTTGTATGAACTTCTTATAAGGATGCTCCACAGGGAGCTATTGCATGTTCACCCCTTTGATGTCTACGGAACCGCCAAGCCTCATGATCAACATCAAGTACCGATACTCGCTCTTTGTGTTTAGGAGATATAATCCCCTAAGATTCAATGGTATTTTCCTATGGCCAACAGCTATCGGCCTCCGGATTCCTTTGGCGCGAATCTCGAGAATCCATTTACACGTGGCCAGACATTTTGAGGCATGGTTGATCACTCGCATCATTTCTTCTACTATAGAGTTACCATAACTTGCCCGAGCATCCTTATCCCTATTTTCCCATGCGACGAATATAATTTTTAAAAAAATCGCTAGCAAGAACACATAAGGAATGAATAGTTCCATGGACTCCTATAACCCAGAAAGACGGCTATAGAAACAGACTTTAATTGAATATATCATACCCATAAACCACAAGCATCAAAATCGCTTCTGATTCACACAAAGGACAACCCGACCGCTCACCGACGACCACCCAGATGAGGTCTACTGTACGCCCTATACGGGTAGAAGATAAATTCCGTAGGCCCTAGCATTATTTTGTATGCAATTTTCAGCTACTTTAATATTAAAACCAATGATCGCCCAGCCGCGGGCACTCTGTCTCAACAGCCCATTTCCATCCCAACCTCGCCTCACCACGGCCTACCCAGCAACTGCAATTTCCTTGTCAGGTACAGCGGCATATTAGGCTTGGACATCCTCTCCGGATGCTCCAACTCAAAAAGCTCATATAACCTTTTCCATCCACCCGACCTAACAAATTCGACTCCCCAAAGCACCAGATTAAACACGGAATAACCCCTCCTTGGATCAGTCAGAAATTCTTCCAAATGGTCCCAGTCAATCCTCATATCCTTAAGCCTTAATTCCCTCATCTGACGAAACCTTGTCGGTTCAAGCATTCCCCCGATCTTTGGGTCAAGATCATAGGTCAATGGATTCCCAGTACCGCCAGTAATGCTTAATTTAGCCAGAGTGAGTCTAAACCCGGAAATGAAGCCATGAATCCCCTTCATCATGACAAGCTGTCTTTCCGAACTCCCCGCAATGGCGGCTGGCGGTAACGCTAAACTTAGATTGCGCACATGTGACCAGGCACCTTCTCTACCTAGCAGTGGGTTTCCTCCATCGCCGTACCCGGGGAAAGAGCGTAAGTGCCAGAGCGCGAGCGGTATCGGGAGTTGCAGGTCGAGCGTTTTCAGGACTAGGGATCCACTCAGGACGTGTTGTGATTCCTCGAATTGACAGCGCAGATAGACCAGTGCTTCGTCAAGTAGAGTTCTCCCCCATAGATACTCCACACTTGGATTGCACCTTATAGAGAGAGCTTCAAGTCTGGGAAGTCGGTCAAAAACCTTCTTGAAAAAGCCCTCCTGATTGGCCTCTAGGTTTAAGTCTTCGAACAGCCCAAGTATGACGGGTATTTCCGCGTCCACAAGCCTGTAGATCCCACGGGGGCCGAAATGTCCCTGTGCGGGGAGGGGATTCAGACTGCTCATTCTCGTTGGATCTCCTGGGTGAAGGGTTTCGAATTCTATCGGGCCGACGTTATGGAATGTGATGACGAGGCGCCGAGCGTGGTGTCCCATTCGCCCAAGGGCATTAATGTACCCTGAGCGATTGAGAGGTGTCCGTGCGCGCAGATCCAAGTGGAAACGGATCTCGTTGAACATGCGAGGTCTCTCTGCCCTAACAATGCTGCTTATTCGGCGATTAACTCTGCTGAGGGCCCGGAGGGACTTTGAATTTAGAAGGGAGAGGATTTTCCGGCGGATTCGGCGGGGTGATATAGGGTCTCTGCTATCGATGTGTGGGGTTTGTGAGGCCATAATGTCCTCCAGAGTAGTAAGTTTTACCATGGTTGAGGAATTGACTTTGTCCCTAGCGTTTTCTCTTTTTTTATATATATTTTTTTATTAGTTTTATATTTATAATTTCATACCGGTAGGTTTTAAAGAGGAGAGGGGAGGAAGAGGAGGTAGTGGAAAAGGAATGGTGGTTGCGTAGAACTTGCAAGAGTGAGTTAGCTAGTGAAAAGGGCTTCCTCCAATAACTGCCTTACAGCGTTAAGACCCTAGTTAGACTATGACCTAATAGTCCCCCATAAGTGGGAAGGAACCGTGAATTAGGTTAGTTAAGAAATGATTCGATATAGCGTAAAATTGATAAGAGGTTGCTATGAAAACCGAAATTACCTGATAACGCCAGGGGGAAAGAGATTGGCACCAGGCTCCCTGTCTTTATGCAATTATTTGAGCTGTGATTTACCAGAACCCACACATTGGCTTTCAATGCCAAATGGATCACTTCTCGGCTCAACCGTATAGACAACCAGGCAGAGTATGCCGACATTAGATTAGAAAAATATCCTTTGATACCTTCTAGAGGATATATTATCGTCAAAAAAAGGGAAAATATGAGATTATTACTATTTCAGTTTCAGAAAAAACCCCTACGCACCATCTACCTATGGTAGGACCCACTTTCATACTAATGGAATTATTTGTTGAAATATTAATTTTATAGGTCAATAGGTTATTTCCCTACCAATTCACGCTAGGGTGTCCAAAATCTCCCCCTTTGGATTGAGAGATAAAACGCAGCGAAAAGGGTTCAGACCCCACTAGGGGAAGTAAATCCAAGATCCTCAATTATTCAAGTTTTTACATTACATTATATTATGAAAGCCACCTCAAATTAGGCGTAAAAACCCCGCCAAACGGCTCCAGGGATTTTTGGCATAACAATAATAACGATGGCTGCTTCAACATTTTTCCGGGAGGAAAGTCCATTATCTCGTGCTTAGGAGCTACTACTTGTTTGTACTTTCTTTCCATGGTAACACCAGTCCTATTTGTCGTGAAACGGAAAAGGCTAGTGGCTTGAAACTTGAGTTTTTAGCGACCCTACTTGCAACGTATTCCCCCATTACAGCAAAAATAGACAATATGTTACTTCTATGAAATCACGATTCATTTACTATCTATATTAAGCCCTATTGCTACTCACTAACTTGCTCCACCCCCCGCCCTCTCTTCCTCCATCTGTTTTAATCTCAGAAATACCCTATTGAATATCTGCATCCATTTCGTATGGTTTTCAGCCAATTCCTTTCCGGGGGCACGGAATGATCGAGTTGTGATCTCCTTAAGCCTACTCCGTAGGATTTTGAATGCAATAAAGCTTTTCCAGTCCTCAAAGGCAAATCTGACTCGGTGTCCATCAAGTATCATTGTCCCCGCATGCATCTAACGCTAGAGTCAGATCACTCGCTTTTCCATTATTACACACTTGCTGCGTACCTTATAGTCGGCATCTCCGCAGAGCAGCGCAATTGCAATACCGTCCACATGGCTAGTCTCCTGTGCGTCGTAGGACCTATGATATTGTTAAACCTCTACGCGTACACAGAATTCAAAGGGGCTTCACCTATTGGAGTGCATAATGCTGTGGAATGCCAACCACTCGCTCTTTGTGAATCGGTTCACTGAGCCTGGATGGACGGCAATGCTCTGGTTGTTAAGGACATTTCGCCACCCCTTACCTTCCTTAGCCAATAGCTTAGGGTAGAAGCTTGCAGCAACAACTGAATTTACTACAGAATCATTTTCGCTACTGTGGTTGACTGACTCTGGGATAGTGAAGAAGTTACGCCGATAGTAGGCAGTAAACCGGCACCTGGACAATAGGTAAGCGCCATTCTCTTGCTCCGAATTAACTGGGGAGCCTACCGGTTTAGCTCTTTTTTCTCTTCCTCTTTCAGGGTTAAGAATCTAGCTTCTACTACAGAAACAAGAAGTTGCTGCTTCAATTCCTCAATCCCAGATAAGTTTCGGCTACTGAGATAATTCCTGTGGCAAAATTCACTCTCAGACATCATTGTCTTTCTTTGGCAAACTCGTCTCCATGAAGAATACGCGTTCCAACCAGTAAGCAGATCGGAGTCAGCTCTCTTGAAAGACAATCTGCAAGATTCGGCTTCCTTCCTGTGTCCCAGTGGAGTAACGAAGGGGGACTTTGAGGATAAGATGGCTGCAATAGTGAGGGTCGCATCCAAGCATCCATAAATCGAACCCATAAGCACCAATTTCCCAAGATAAACATCCAGAGGCAGTTTTGCAAGTTGCCGCCCTAATGCGGTAAGCTCTTCTGCTACCGTTAACGCTTTTACCTATAAACTATCAGATATATCGTATTTTCTGGAATCATGGGGCCAACCTCAATTAAGGAATCTATAGCCCGTCTGACATTCTTTGGTAAGGGGGCATCCAGTGCTTGCGACAAGACCTCTTCGATTTGGCCAAGTTTACAAATTTTAATCCTCAACACGAGATCTTGAAGAGACAGTCTCATAATTTCAGGAGTTTGTTGCTCCACCATCTGCCGGTAAAAAGGTCAATTAATACTTCTTCATATCCACGCGGGGACGCCAGAAACGCATACCCAATTGTTGTGCTGATTTTTGGGGAACAAGTGAAAACATAGCCCTTTTTGCACTCTTCCAGCTCTACCTCTTCTTTGTTTTGCATTTGCCCGGCTCACAAAAGTCTCCACCAGCCTACTAAGCTGTCTCCTTTCATCAAACCGCATTTCTTTATGCTTTCCCGTATCTATAACACAGGTGACATCCGGAATTGTTATCCCCGTTTCCGCAATATTAGTTGCAATAACAATCTTCCTCATTCCTGAAGGAGGGATCGAAAAAGCTGCCTCTTGATCCTCGCTTGCAATTGTTGAATGAAGAGGGTATATGAGCCACCCTCCATCACCCTGGCTGTTCCCAAAAGCCGGATGTGCCAGTAACATGTCGTTTAGTCTTCGAATTTCGGCAAACCCAGGCATGAATACAAGCATTGCCTTAGAGTAGTCCACATACTCGGGTGAGCTTCCAACAAATTCAATAAGCCGAACAATCAACTCGTAGTTGATACGATGAAGATTCAGGCGACATAGGGTATCCTTTATCTCGGGTGGGTAACTTTGCAGATCCCCGAGAAATGCACTGATATTCTTAACCTCAACCTCTTCGTCGTTGTCCTCCCACACATTCTGATCACGTGATCCTCGAGCAGCATCCTCAACAGTAAACTGGGTAAGTCTGATAGCATCCTCAAGATAGTAAGTCTCCACGGGGAAGGTCCTACCCGGAACCATCATGACTGGCGCATCACCAAGATACGCTGAAAATTTATCTGCATCGACAGTGGCAGACATGAGAACAACCCTAAAGCCATTAGAATCATGGAAAAGCTTTTATCGAAAAGCGGATAATTACTTGAGGTTCTTTCTCCGCGCCAATAGCGTCTTTAGAACAAGTAGCAGGAAGTCGCTGTCTAGGCTCCTCTCATGAACCTCGTCCAACACCAAATGAGTCACTTCTTCCAATTCAGGTGACCTCTCAAGCATGCGCATAACAATACCCTATGGGAATCAGCGCCACCTACTCGAACTCTACAGAAGGAATAGGGGGGAAAACATACCGTCGTCGCATAGATCAGCCTTGTGCCAGAGTGCATTCTACCCTCAAGCCGAATAGCGTACCCAACAAGCGAACTTTTGCTACCAACTTCGGATTTCCTTTCGCCCAGCTCTTCGGATACACGTCTCGCAAGAGATATTGCAGAAATCCTACGTGGCTACTATTTTTTAGTATGATAAATAAAGCGAGATAGAAGAACCATTACCTCGGTACAGTATATGCGGCAAGCTCTCCCTTGGGAGAGCTCATACTCTAGGATGAAAGCAGGAGTTTGGGTACTCTTTCCACTATGATTGAAAGTTAGTATATTTTACCACTAAAAGACGCACGAGCCTTCTAAATACCATCCAGTTTCGCCACATATAATAATCACTTGGTTACTTTCGATAGCGGCTAAAACCTCTTTTTTGAATGCCCACATTGGCAACTGCCTTCTATGCTCCAACATCTGTTGATATCCAGAACGATTTGTTCTATAAAACCAATCTTTTTTTATTGCTTCTGAGACCATACTTTCAGGCCCTACCCCTCCAGTCGTAGTCTCTCGCTCCTTAGGACCGGCGGCTTTAGTAACCCGAGCCTTCTTTTCTACAAGATTATCGGGCCCGGAAAGGCCGCAATTTTCTATCTTCAAAGTTTTTTCCAAATTCCGGAGAACCTCCCGCTCCTGCCTCTCAGATTCCAGTTGACTCTCGTTTAATAGCTCAAACCAGAGCTCACGCCAGACGCTTGGGAGCCGAAGATATATCTTTTCATCCTTTTTACTACATAACTTGAAAAGGGCATAAGTGGCAATGAAGCCGTCTGCTTGATCTTTACTCATCGCCGCAATTGATGCCATAGAGAACGTAGTACAAAGCGGGCCCAAAGTTGAGATAATAACAGGTGGACGAGCGCCAGGGTCAAGGGTCGAAGTTAAAGGGGAAACGTCGACAGACGATAATTCGGGAATGAACGACCAAGTAATGGTTAGTTTGCTCCGGGCCGAAATTGATGTTCCCGGAATCACTTCGAAGCGAATTTTAGAATCCGCATCCCTAAAAATATCAGCAGGCCCAATTCTACAATTGCTGGAGCCATACTTACCGGCTTCGGCAAAACTCCTCCAAAACCTTCTTGACCATAGTCGTACCAACCCCTGCTTTTCCTTTTGGTTTCCCCCTTCCAAAATTTCCCCCAGAAGGGTTGACCAGCTCGAAATCTCTGATATCCACTTTTTCGTTCTCACCCTCTTGCACAACGGTTGATTCTTCCGTCGGTGCTGGTTCGAAAAGGCCACCTATGAACTCCAGATCCATATCCGAATCCTCTCCCGTATGTGGCAAATCGACAAGGGAGGTAGATCCTGTCTCTTCCTTAACCTTGTCTCCTTCAGGGCTGACTATATCGCCAACCGATGCCCCAGCTCGTCTCTCAAAGGTCGAACCCCCCCTGGTCTGTCTCTTAATCCATTCTTCCTTTTCTAGCCTCAACCTCTCTACACGCCAAACGCCCTCTGCTTCCCGAAGGTCAAAGAGCGGGTCGCGGGTAAGTTCACTAAGCTTACTCTGAATCCTGTTGAGTTGCTCCGCTTTGGCAGCAGAAACGCCTGCGATTGAGGAAGCTTTTATCTCATTTTTCCCCTTAACCCTCCTGTCCGTTATAATTGTAGAGGCAGGGTGGAGGTAATATTTTTGCGTCTGCAGCTTGATGTATTGTGGAATCAGTTCCTCCGGTGCAACCTCTCCATCTTCATCCTCACTGTTACCACTTTCCTTATCTCCAACCGTCTCACCCCTGTCCGAAACATCTCTGCTCTCAAGCTCAAGACTCCAATCAGCAACGGGACGCAATTTTCCGGCAGTCAAATGACGTCTATCAGCCCGGGGGGGCGGCTGGGGAGTAGATCTTCCGGAGTCAGATTTTGTTTCACTAGGCGTTCCGTCTGGTGGTTCCATTAGTATTCGACATAGAGTTTTGTTTGGCGTGAGTGAGCACCTGATGAGCCTGAGCCCATGTCTTTCTTCTTCCCTTTGCTAAACTCATCATAAAACCCCGGAAGCTCCTCTATCTCGCAATTGAGTGCTAGCCAATCAAACATTTCCTCCAATGCCCCATCTAAACCTTTCTCTTTATCAAGGACAGTGGAACCATGACCAGTTAGTGCCTGCAGCCCTTCCTCAACCTTTCCCTTTGGAAACCCCATAGAGACAAAGGTCTTTTGTAGAATCCAAGCATTCAAGAGCAAAGCCTCCCCTCGTTTGCACTCACTCTCATTCCCTTGAGGCATTCGGGTGAACTCTTCCTTAGCAAGTGCTAGAATCTGATCCCCCACCCCAAGTTCCTTCACTCCACCAGTAGTCTTTGGCTGGTTGTTATAACGCACAAAGTCAAACTCTAGAAGTTTGTTCACCCTTAAAGGGTAGCAAATACTCCTAATTGTGCGTTTTTCGACTTCCACCTTGGCCACAATTCTCTGCGTTTCCCTCTTAGCTCTTTGGCCTAGTTTGTCGACAAGCGCCTTCAGCCGGTGCTCCTCCATCTCTTCTTCGTTCGGGATATGGGGAACCTCATCAGCCTTTCCCGAACCTTGTTCCGAAGGCTCTGCCACCACAAGAGTATTGATCTCTTTTTCCCTAGTGTCCTCGGGGGCTGGAGCAGGTGTTTTCGTTTTGGATGGCACTGAGGTAGTGGCAAATCCACGTGCAGGATTAGATGCAACTTTATTTTTCTTTTTTCCACCCATTTCGAAATTTGAGCCTTTTCCCCGGATATCGAAGGATAGAAGTGAAAATATCAGTTTGAGGGAGGGATGTTGGTGGATTATGATCGACTGCAGGGTTCATACGATTACAAACAGCAGCGTCGAATTGAGGCTGAAGATAAGACCTGGCGCCCCAACTGGGGAGGGTAAGTGAGGCAAACCTCTGATTGGCTTCTGAGCCTAATATCGCAAAGTTGTTGTGGCTAGAGTACCAAATGGCTGGCCTAACTTTTTTCTTTCTCCCATTTCGGGTTTTCCATGCTAAAAAGCGTCTACCGGCACCGGTACCCTACCCGAATACAGTATCCAAAACAAAGAAATAGCGAAAATGATCCTCAATCTCTATCCTCCAACCACCAATTCCCCAATCCACCCCATACCCTACCAAAAAACCAAATTAAAACGCCCATTAAAACAAATTTCTATCATAATAATATTATTATCATACCCCGAAAGTAGCACTTGCAATAGATGCTACGGCCCCCTACAAACCCCTTCCAAGTTCCAACCTCCTCGTCCTCAACCTAGCCCTGCCCAATTACTTCTCCCTCTTTTCCACTCCTCATTGCCAACCATCTCTCTCCCCCCTCCATTCTAGCACTTCCTCACCCACCCCGTATTTCTCACGAACTCCTTCAACTCGAACTTTTTCCACTTTCAAGAGTAGCGCCAAGATTGGCCCTTCTTATGGTTAGGCGGTATGGCTTCGGCCAGTAAAATTCGGGTTCGTCCCACTGACTTTATGCACATTCCCCAATCACATATTGGTAGTTTAAGTGACAAGCTCGCTACAGTAGACCAACCAAAGAAATGATAGTCTAGCAATTGCTGTAAGAATACCTAACGAAGTCAAGAGAGAAATGAGCCCTATATATGATAGTACAAGTGCAGTGTATCTATCCCATAATTTCTCCCCAACGTTATGCCAACACCGGTATCTTGTGCCCTAAACCCTTAGCAGGGGAATGTTTTGTATGATGATAATAATAATAATAATAATAATAAAATATTATTATTATTATTATCTTTTTCCCAGTGCTAACGGTGTGTGGGCGCTCAATGGCTCATCAGACGCTCCCAACTAGACTACCCTCCCACCAAATACTGTACAATAACCCTAACCTCCGATCCAACACCCACATAGTGTTACAGCGCTGAGCTCTCACAGGTAAAACACCCAACTAGCCTCAATCACTCACAAAAATACCTTTCAAAGCTCATAATCAAGCAGTGTCTAGTTCAGAATCACTAGAAGCATATTGCTGTGTCTCAGGGCATCCTGCAAAGGCTTATATAGTTTCAAGCGAACCAGATCCTATTGATCACTTCCAGTTTTTTAGCTCTAACAACGGTAGATAATAAGTAGGTCATACCTCATAGCTGTTTTGATAAGCTCGAACAATTTTCTTGAACAGAATTTCACTCCATATCCGCCCTCTGTTTCGGAAAAGAGAGTGGGTCGTAGGCTCATGCAAGTATATTTCAAACCTCACTCCAACCATCGGTGAGCACCCCCTAGACATCAAGCACCAGATTTCATATAACCAATGCAAACGACAGTTTATATCGTTTCTCTTTCTCATAGAAAGAGGCTTTCTCTGGTAAACTCCAATACCACCAACAGCTCTACTATAAAGGCACTAACATCATAAAAGCACTCTCCCCTACCTATTCCCCCCACTCTTGTTCCCCTTACAACCCTCGACAAGCTAAGCACAGGGCAGTCTACATCAAGCGCAAGAAAATGCACCTACTAAACCCCCAAACCCCTATTAAAGCAGCAATTCCTATAACCCCCTCAACACCCAGGCGCATGCGGACACCCAACCTCGAGTGCCCCGAGTCTCCCTCTCCGGATACCTCCCATACCGGTAGCCCATTTGGATGGCAAACCAGGAGCGAAGCTCACCAGAATCTTCATTCCCCCTCTTCCCTGACCTGGGATCAGTCAATCTACAACACAGCCCTTACCCCGTCGCCGATTTCTAACCCTACTCCAATGTCAATCACTCCCAAGTACTACCCTGGATCCCCCCGCCAACTCCTTCCCCCTAGCGGTATACCCACAATTTCCGAGGTTAGGCATCCACCTCTGTGCACTCCTAACTTCGAAGAAGCATGCAAAACCATTCACGCTCTTGATAGTTTGCTTGAGGAGGTGCGCCTTTTAAAGGCAGATACCTTTTTCGGCAACCCCCATTGGAGTGAATTGAATCTCTTTTTTAAAGATTTCAAAAGATTTTTAGATCAGGAAAGCGATCGCTTCTTCATCTTCGTAGGCGGAGCTTCCGTAGCTACCGATGCAGATTCGGAGGGGCTTGGGGCCGTTGCACAGACTATCTTTGATACATGGAGTGTTATAAAGGAAGCTATCTTAAGAAACAACCCGGGCGAGGGCATTGAGGATGAGGATGCAATGGTTATTGATTAGGGGTTGTGGTATCCAAGGTATCTCGAGTCTTTCAGGTTGCCTTTCTTTTAATCATTTATCACGATACAACTAGCCCCTACAGTTTATATATACTACTGCTATCTCAAGCACAGCAATGAGTACCCCTTTTTAAGGCATAAATTACACCAAGCATCAATCCTCAGGTCCCCCACAGCCCCGATCAAATTGCTTTTTTTCCTTCCTTTTTCGAGGCCAGTTTTCACTAGATTTCCCCATATCCCCCAAATCAGGTCCTAGTCCGTGGCCAAGAAGCATCTATCTAATATTTATACTAACTTATCTCCTGCTTTCAAAAATCCATCCTAATGATCATTAATTTTCTGCACTTCTCACGCAATCTCACAATTAATTTCCCAAGCAAGAACCTATTGAAAGCATCCCGTGCTACACTTTAATACCTCCATACTTCGATCTTAAGTACATTGACACAGGACACCACAAGCAAGACTAACCACAAAATCTCCAATATCAACTAATAAACACTAAACGCGCCACGAGGTCATTTTTATACAGTTTCCACCCTAGTTTTCCTGTTTAAGAAACCTGTAATGCCTAGTCCAGCCCCGCCTCCCTGTGCAGTGCTACCAATATAACCCTCCACTCAGCCTTTGCAATCCTAGTCCACTTGGTTTCTCTCTCCCTCCTCCACTCCTCTGCTTCACACATTGCTCCGTAATCGCCATTCCCCAGATCTTCTTCCCCAAGCCTCTTAGCCAAAGCTCGCACCACGAGATTACCCCTCTTCGTACCAAGCGGTAAAAGATCCCGAATCCTGCGCCACATCTCCTTATCAAACAAATCCTTCCCCCACATACCCACCAACATGTCGTGATCCAACTTTCTATCAAATTTCTCCAATGCTTCTTCAAGCACACCTTCCCGAGAGTGAACATTCAACTCAATCTCCCGCTCTTCCTCCCCCTCTTCCCCCATCAACTTAGGCAAATACTCATCAAACCACTGTTGGCAGAGAGGCCGACTAGCCCCAAGCCGGCTACTCTCGACAGCAATTTTCTCCCTCCTCCGAGAAATCTCAACCTCCAAAAAGCGACATCCAGCGCAGAAATCAAACATATCCTGAACAGTGCTAAACCCCTTCTCGTACTGCTCCCAATCGCACCCAAAAAATTCAACAGCAGCACGGGGATCATCCGTCAAGTGCACCATCGCCGCCTTCTTGTTCTTCTTCTCAATATGCTCGACGGAAACGCGGACGCCAGAATGATTGACGCTGATCCCCACACGCCTCCCCATGACCCCGAGAATATTCCAGAGATCGCCGTAGGCTCGATGGAAGGTCTGCCATTCGATCTTCTCAGGAAGGCACATGCAGATGTCTAGCTGTACGTATGCTTCCATCTCAGGCTCGTAGATGGCGAAATTGGCACTCGGGAAGCCAGGAATGTATTGCTCCGCGCCGAGGAGTGCGAAGAGTTCCTCATCGGCGTAAGGGCGCAGAGGAGACGCGACGAGAATATCCACATCCCCGTGGGTAATCTTCTCCGGCGCGTGGGGGGCTACCCTGACAACCTCGTGGAGCGTTTTCAAAAGAGTGGTGAACTTGGACACCAGGCGGAGGTAGATGTGGTGCGGGATAGGCGGGGTGTTGAGATCAAATGCGCGACCACCCATTTTGACAATATTTTTCTTCCGTTCCTTGTAAAAAGTAATGAAGTATCTGGTCACATTAAAGGGACTTTTTTCGCCCAGTGAAATTCAACATTTATATATCAAGGCTATGAGTCAGGCCTCCCTTCCGTTCAGGCCGTCGAGATTTTGCTCAGCCACCGTGGCGCTATGACTGTCTCAGATGCTCACGGCAACTTACATACATGCTTGATTGCAATTAATTGACTCAATCGACGTATATGCTTGCTTACGACGAATAGAAGGGGGAAATAAATACTCGTGCTAGTAATCATTGCTGGAGATGACAACACATATCCACCAAATATCACTCGGGGCGGGAAGAGAACCCGATCATCCGTGAAGTTCAAGCTATTCAGCCAAGAATATCATACTAAAATCAGGCCCCCTAGAAAAACAAAGAACGAAAGTGCAACGATCTGAATGATAGTTTGTGGCGTCCCCCCTCCCGGGACATTTATCTTATCGCGACATTTTACTCTTCACAATACCATATATTTTTGCTGAAATAAATGTTGCCTGGAATCGGTATTGCTCTCTACCACGATTTCTAAAACTGTAACGCTGTTAAGCTCCCTTACCCCACAATACAGGTGATGGACGCAAGACGATATAGTCCTCAACTATTACTATTACTACCGTTCACTGTCCCTGGACATGAGGTAATACCTCTCACCGCTCAAACAATTAACTCTCCCCAGAAACACATCAAGCCAAACTACTCCCCCCCGCGGCCGAACCTGAATAGCTACCTCTAGAAAGGAATTCCGAACTATCTCCTAGCATCTATGTAGCCCGCAAACTTCCGCCCCAAAAAACATAAGGAACGTCACACCATATTATACACAATATCTCACAACCCCTAGAGACTTCCCACCTAACTAATCCCCTTCTCACCCCTTCTCGAAACAACACTTTAGCCCTAGGAAACAATCTCCCCTTCACATGAAAAACAATTTAAGGCCTCCCATCCCCACCCACTAGTCCCACCCTCTCGCTATTCACAATCTCTCTCCTCAAACAAGCATCATGCCCACACCCCCGCAACCCCCAAACTCCCAGGACTTCCTATTATACACAGTCTACGTCCCCCCCATCAAGCCAACCCCTGTGCCCAGGACGCCTCCAGCAAAAAAAGACCTGTTATTAATAGCACTAACGTGGTCGGACGGCGTACGCAAATTCAATCCTCCATCCATGAATCGTGATCTGGCGGTCGATCCCCGCAGCGATGCAGACTTCTATAGACCCATCCGCCGTTCCGACGACAGGGCCCGCGACTGGCTGAGTCGGTTAGGAGTGTGGCCGGATGGCCTCACAGATTCACTATTCCGAAGGAAAGTCGGTGAGGGGCAATGCATGATTTTTGAACTCCCGGATGGGTACAGTCTTTATGAGAGAGTGCATATTCCAGCTAAGGTACCCCACCCATTCATTTCCCTTCTCCCCCTTTCCCTCCCTTGATCTCTGTTTTCAAGCGGGGCAAGTATCCATATATCTAAACAAAAAGTAAAAAATATAAAAAATCCCGAGAGGAATATAGTCAAGAGGCAAAGTTAAAAGAAACACCCACCTATTTGGCCACCCATCCGGAGAACCCTTTAAGAGTCCCGGTGATTTCCAACCGCACTATCTATGGATGGCCTGTGATCCCCTGAAGGATCCAAAGAATTGCAGGTGCAGACTCTGCTTAAACGATAGGGCGAAGGGGAAGTTTGCTGGTCCGGGCCGAGAGCCCGCCACGGATTCCACGGTTAACGCTACTTCTCAGAGTTCCGTGGGTTCTTGGAGTTCCGTGGGTTCTTGGGATTAGGTGCCAGAGGGGTGGGGCCCAGGAGGTGAGCACAGGTGAGTGGATAGAGGATGACTGGTGAGATCGAAAAAGAAAAAAAATTGATCAATACTTGGCACGGTGGATTGAAAGATACCTCTGTCAAGTTTCATACGTGGAGAGATGTTTGTTACGAGTGATTCTCTGTGATGTTAGCCCTTGTCATTTTCTTTGTCAGTAATAGATATGTACCCTATCACGTAAATTTAGTCAGAACGACAGCTCCCCACCGATAGGCATCTTTCAGGATTAGTCAGGGAGAGGCCAGGGCTAGTTAGCAGAGCACTTTACCAGCAATATCTTGCCAGCCTCAGAAATCATTCCTATACCGATCCTCTCCTTCCTCCCCCCCCTTCCTCACCCCCACCACTAAGGAAGTAAGTTACGCTGCCCATCCAAATACTAGCCCCCACCGAGACCCATTCTTCCAGTCAAAGAGCCTACGGGCCGAGATCAGCATTGACGAAGCAAACTTCCCCATTTGCCCCGCTCCAAGAAGCTCAATCACCGAAGATCGCCTGCCGCAGTACTAGTAGAAAAACAAGGCCGGTTTCATACAGGCAGATATGCCGGGCACCATGTCCCTACATCCTCCTCGAAGCTCCTCCTTTTGGGGACCGGGTAGGCACAGCACAGTAAAATCACCCCTTTATTTCTGCCAAGATCAAGCTCACAATTCAGGTAGCCGTTCCCGCGCCGCTTTTTCTAACGTTCCATCAATCATGCGGAATGATCGGGCCCCCAGAGGGTAGGGTCATGTATAAGTTGCTAGCCACCTATCTGTCATGTCATTACAAGTCTTGGAAAGGGGAGAGGTGAGAAGGTGGAGGGGGGAATGGAGGGACTTTACCTTATATTATCATATCTACCCCATGCTATGTCTCACTCATTGACAAATGACAAACTCCATCAACTATACGGAAACCGTCTAACGCAGATATTATACATATGTTACTAAAATGTATATATGGTGCCGGGCACTTGAAATCAACCAAAAACCAACATAAGTCAACCACAACCACATCTTTAAGAAGATATGACTTCATAGAAGTGCTCAGAAGACACTCCTCTCTAATTCTATGTTTTCTGATTTTCAATCAGAGCAATATTAGTGGAGATAGTAAATTTTTGAATT